>Ga0209164_1000659_pt1 | contig 67948 bp, 66 predicted proteins | sample MTBNYHSulfiMetaG_FD_187458 | JGI IMG/M metagenome (GOLD analysis project Ga0209164, IMG submission 187458) | Enrichment culture microbial communities from rom New York Harbor, USA that are MTBE-degrading - MTBE-NYH (New York Harbor Sulfidogenic)... | ecosystem: Environmental > Aquatic > Marine >... | reverse complement strand
TGCGCGTCTCTACTACTGTAATCGGCATTGGCGCCGTGTGCCGAGACACAAACGCCCGCCGCGTGAGTCGCGACGGGCGTAGCGTGTTCGTTGGTGGAGCCAAGGGGGATCGAACCCCTGACCTCATGGCTGCCAGCCATGCGCTCTCCCAGCTGAGCTATGGCCCCACGCGCTGGGCGCCCGAAAGGCGCAAGCGACAGTATAGCAGGCGCCCAAGGCCGGTCAAGCAGCACACGAAACCGCCGCTACCAGCGCAATCACGCGAGAGGCCTAAGGCTCGCGGGCACCGTCCTCGACCTCGAAGAGAGGCACTGCGGGGCCTTCGAGGGTCGGCTCGAGCACCACATCCCTTGCCTGCTCGAACCGGGCGCCCACGACCTCGGCAACGATCATGCCGGCCAAGATCAAGGCCGCGCCCGCCAAGCCCCGCAGACCCAGCATCTCGCCGGCGAGCCAGCCGAACAGGCCGCCGAATGCCGGCTCCATGATCAAGATGAGTGCGGTGCGCGCGGGCGGAATGTGTCGTTGCGCGTAGGTTTGGATGCCGAACGCGGCAGCAGAGGCCAGCACACCGGTCACGAGAAGCGCGACCCACACGCTCCCTTGCGCGGGCACCGAGACCCCTTCCGCCGCCACCGCGATCGCGCCACACACCACCGCGGTCGTGGCAAGCTGCACGAGCGTGAGCGCGGTCACGCTGCGCTCGCGCGCCAGACTGCCTAGCACGATCATGTGTGCCGAGTAGCCGAACGCACACACCAGCACACGCGTGTCGCCCACGTTCCAGCCACCGTCACCGCCGCCTGAGAGCAACCACAGCCCACACACGGCCAGCGCGGCACCCGCAGCGGTCGCCCACGTCGGGACCCTCCTGAGCACGAGCGCTTGCATGATCGGTGTGATGACCACGAACATGCCGGTGATGAAGGCGGCCTTGCTCGCCGACGTGCCCTGAAGCCCCCACGTCTGGAAGACATACCCCACGCACAGAAAGGCCCCGGCCAACACCCCGACGCCGATCGTGGGCGCGTCCAAGCGTCGAAGGGCCCTTGGAAAGATAGCAACGAATGCGACGACCGCTATCGCGAAGCGCCATGCAAGAAACGAGTACAGGGGGTACAGCGACACGGCGTCCTTGACCATCACGAACGTCGCGCCCCACACCATGGCCACGCCCACCAGCGCGAGCTGGACCCAGTAGCGCTGAACCGCCGCTCGCACGCTTACCCGCTCTGTCCCGTCACGCTTCCGGGCAACTCGAGCCGGGGAGCATCGCTCCACAACTTCTCCAAGCGGTAGAAATCGCGCTCTGCGGGCTGGAAGACGTGGAGCACCACATCGCCGAAGTCCAGCAGGACCCAGCGGCCCTCGTCGGCACCTTCACGGCCCATCGGCTTGACGCCCGCGACCTCGCGTATCCGGTCCTCGACCTCGTCGGCAATGGTCTTGACCTGGCGGTCGGTCCTGCCGGTGCAGATGACGAAGTAGTCGGTCACCACGAGCAGTTCGGCCACATCGATGGCCACGATGTCCTCGGCCTTCTTGTCGGACGCGGCCTCTGCCGCCAGAAGCGCGATCTCCTTCGATTCCAGTGCGATCCCCTCTTCCTTCCGCAGTCGCTGCTAGTCGGTGGGCACGCTGTAATCACTGCCGATGATAACGATGACATCGGCGACCTGCTGGTCGGCAGGCTGCATCACGATCTCCCCGACGCCCAGTACTTCTTTGACCGCGTCGCCGGCAGACTGGTCGCCGTTCTGCACGATGACCTGCGTTGTCTCGTAGTCGAAGCGGTCGGCGTTCTTGGTGTCCACCACTCGGAACCCGCCCCGTATGAGCTGCTGGGCGGCGTCACCCGCGATCCCCGGTGTCCCCGAACCGTTGTAGACGATCACGCGCACGATCGAGTCCGCGTCGGCGATGCTCGTGCCCCACCACTGCTCCACCAGGTCGGCGACCTCGTCGCGCTGTGGCTCGAAGTACGTCTGCGACCCGAGCGAGATCGGCTTGACCGGCAACGGCACGAGCGCTACGTCCTCGGTAGGTGTGCCGTCCAATGCCTGTGTCCAGCGTTCCTGGTCCTGCTCCGAGAGGTTCGTGTCCCGCACTTGGTCCATCACGCCCACAAGGCTCTGTGAGGTGAGTGCTGTCTGGTAGACCTCCGAATCGATGAGGGCATACGTGTTGAAAGGCACGCCAAAGAAGTTCGTCACCGCCGCCATGGACACGTCCACGCCCCCGCGGTACGAGTCACCGATGCGCTCGAAACCTTGACCCGGCACCTCTAGGAAAGCCGCATCGGGCAGGGCAATCCCATAGACCATCTTCTGCTCGGCATCGTAGCGCACAGCCAGAAAGCCGGTCGCCGAGCCATCGGACTCCGCGATGAACAGCACGTTCTCTTTGGCCTTCTCGGCCAGTGCCTCCGGCGAGTTCGCTGCATCCTCGGCCCGCTGCGCGTTCCACCGCGCGATCCCGTTGATGGCCGTGGCGATGAGCACCAGCACGAGGGCCACGCCGGCAACGGCGGCCAGACCCATCCCGACCACGTACGCGCCGTTGCGGACATTGCGCGCGAAGCGCGACCACCCGGTGGCCAGCTTTTCCTTGCGTTCGAAGCTCTTGACCTCCTTGCGTGCCTTCTTGCCCGCACGCGACGCGCGGCGCGACGTGCGCCACCCCGTGGGCAGCCCAGGCGTCGGCTCGGTCTTCGGCCGCTTCGGAGTGTTGTCTGCGGGTTCGGTCATTCGTCTTCCTGGTGGGCGGAGCGCAGCGCGTCGACTGCGGCGTTCCACACGAGAACGGTTCGCGGGTGCAAGTGCCTGCGTTTCTCTATCACATGCGTCAAAGACTGGCCGTACGCGCGCACGAACAGCTCCGCCAGGTCCACGAGTCCCACTGCGTCGCGCAGCTCATCCGCGCCTTCGAACGTGCGTGACGGCTCGATCATGTCCGCCACGTAGACGACCATGTCCAGATCGCTCATGTCCTCGGCACCCAGCGTGTGACTCGATACCGCGTGCACGACCTCCTCCGGGATCTCGGGAAACGCCGCCTTCAGCTCAGCGGCTCCCGTGTAGGCGTGCAGCAAGTACGGCACCGTTTCGTCGACTCCTTCGACCTCGATGCCCGCCGCGCGTGCGTCGGCCAGCAGCTTCTCGTCGTCCTCTTCGCGGGACCAGTCGTGCAGCAAGCCCGCGAGCCGAGCGGCCTGGACGTCCACGCCGTACGCAGCGGCTAGTTCTGCTGCCGTCTGCGCAACCGCCCTTGAGTGTTCCGCTGAGCGCTCCCCCAGCCGCTGCTCGACGGCGCGCAGCGCGGCCTCGAACGACACGCCCGCCACGTCAGTACGCCTTCCGGTACAAGCCGTACTTCTCGATGTAGCCGGCCACGGGCTCAGGGAGCAGGTATCTGATCGGCCTGTTCGTGCGCACACGGTCGCGCAGGTCGGTCGAGGAGATCGCCAGCGCGGGGACCTCGATGAACTCGATCCGAATGCGACCGAGTGAATCTGCGTGCTCCTGGCGAGCAGCCTCGAGATCGTACCCGGGCCGCGTTGCCGCGATGAACGTGCACAAGCTCGCGAACTCATCGGCGTCTTTCCAGGTTAGGATCTCCCACACTGCGTCGGCACCAGTGACGAAGAACAGTTCCGCTCCCGGCCCGTACTCGTCTCGCAGGGTGCGCAACGTGTCGACGGTATAGGTAGTCCCCGGCCTGTCGACCTCCATGCGGGACACGTCGAAATCGGGGTTTCCGGCGGTAGCGAGCACGGTCATGAGGTAGCGGTGCTCGGCCGCGGACACGTCCTCGTGCGTCTTTCGTGCCGGTCGCCCCGTGGGCATGAAGACGACGCGGTCCAGGTTGAACTGGACCAGCGCCTCCTCGGCCGTAACGAGGTGGCCGAAGTGGATGGGATCGAACGTCCCACCCATTATGCCGAGACGCAGTCTCTTTCTCACTCGCGGATCTGTCCGCTCCCCATCGCCACGTACTTGGTGGACGTGAGCGCATCGAGCCCCATGGGGCCGCGCGCGTGCAGCTTCTGCGTGGAGATACCGATCTCGGCGCCCATGCCGAACTCGCCGCCGTCGGTGAAACGCGTCGACGCGTTCACGTACACGGCCGCCGCGTCCACCTCACGCAGGAACCGCCGGGCGGCCGAGTAGTCCTCGGTCACGATCGCCTCGCTGTGCTTGGTGCCGTACGTGTTGATGTGATCTATGGCCTGGTCCAGTCCGCTCACTACGCGAACGGCGAGCTTGAGGTCGAGGTACTCGGTGGCCCAGTCCTCTTCGGTCGCCGGTTCGATGCGCATGATCGCTCCGAGCGCACGCACGTGCTCGTCGCCGTGCACGGTCACGCCGCACTCTTCGAGCTCTTTGAGTATGGGCGGCAGGACTGCCTCGTGCACCGCCTCGTCCACGAGCAGCGTCTCGGCCGCGTTGCACACGCCCGGGCGCTGCACCTTCGCGTTCACCGCGATGCGGCGCGCCATGACGGGGTCGGCACCGGCGTGGATGTAGACGTGACAGTTGCCCACACCCGTCTCAATGACCGGCACCTTCGCGTTCTCCACCACGCTCTTGATCAGGCCGGCCCCGCCGCGTGGAATCAGCACGTCGATGTAGCCGTGCAAGCCCATGAGCTCCTCGGCAGCCTCACGGTCGGTCGACTCCACCGTTTGCACGCACCCTTCGGGCATGCCCGAGCCGGTGGCCGCGTTCGCCAGCACACGGGTCAGGGCCACGTTCGACTTGACCGCAAGCGAGCCGCCTCTAAGGATCACGGCGTTGCCGGTCTTCATGCACAGACCCGCCGCGTCCGCGGTCACGTTGGGCCGGGCCTCGTATATGATCGCGACCACGCCGAGCGGGACACGTATCTTGGTCAGCTGGATCCCGTTGGGAAGCGTGTGCCCTTCTACGACCTCTCCGATCGGATCTGCCAGCAACGACAGCGCCTTGAGCGCCTCCGACATCGACTTGAGCCGAGCAGGATTGAGCTCGAGGCGGTCCAGCAGCGCGGCTGCAACGTTCTTCCCGCGCGCCGCGTCCATGTCCTGCGCGTTCGCCGCAAGGATCTCGTCTTGGTTGTGGGTCAGCGCGTGCGCCATGGCCAGCAGCGCGCGGTTGCGCTGCTCCGTGGACGTGGTGGCAAGCCCCCTCGCGGCCTCACGCGCGCGCTGTGCCAGCGTCATGACTTCCGACATCCCGTATCCCTTCAGCTCGTCCCGGCCACCCGCACAGTCACAGGATCACCAGGTGATCGCGGTGCACGACCTCGACTCCCCCGACCTCGGGCACGTCGGTGGCGATGCGTGCGCTGCTAAGCCCTTTCACGCGCTCGATGTCTGCCGAGGACAGCGAACTCAAACCACGCGCTATCACACGCCCTGCGCGGTCCTTCAATACTATCGCATCACCGGCCCCGAACGACCCGCTCACGGACACGACACCGATAGGCAGCAAGCTCTTGCCCCGCAGACACAACGCATCGCGAGCGCCGTCGTCTACCACGACCTCGCCGCTGGGTCGGCGACCGAGCGCGATCCACAGCTTCCGCGCGCTCACAGTGGCCGCGCCACCTGCGAAGAACGTCCCGACCGGCCTGCCCGCGACCGCGTCGATCACCACGTTGTCCCTGCGCCCATCGCACACCACCGACGGAATGCCGGCCTTCATGAGCACCTTGGCCGCCTCGAGCTTGGTCGCCATGCCACCGGAACCCACCACCGAGCTGCTGCCTCCCGCCGCAGCAAGAACCTCGTCGCTTAGCTCGTCCACATGCGCGAGAAGCTGAGCTTCTTCGGCATGCCGAGGATCCGCATCGTATAGGCCCTCGATATCGGTGAGCAGGATCACCAGGTCCGCCTTGATCATCGTGGCCACCAGCGCGGCAAGCGTGTCGTTGTCGCCGAACCGGATCTCCTCGACAGCAACGGTGTCGTTCTCGTTGACCACCGGCACGACGCCCATGCCCAGCAGGCGTTCCAGGGTATCGCGGGCGTGAAGGTATGCCTGCCGATGAGCGGTGTCGTGCCTGGTCAGCAGCACCTGCCCGATCGGCACGCCGTGGCTCGCGAACAGCGCGGCGTACATCTCGAGCAGCAGCACCTGCCCCACGGAAGCGGCTGCCTGTAGCGAGGGGATGTCGGTCGGTCGCGCAGTGAAGCCCAACGCCTCTAGGCCGGCGGCGATAGCGCCCGAACTCACAAGGCAGACTTGCCTGCCCCCGTCCCGGACGGCGGCTACCTGGCCGGCGAGGTCTTGTACGTACGCGCGGTCCAGTCCCCCGGAAGGGTCGGACAGCGTGGAGCTGCCGACCTTGATCACGATGCGGGACGCGTCACTCACGATCGTCCTCCCCTGCTAGACCGTCCGATGCGCCTTCGTTTGCGGCCTCGGCCCTTGGCTCGAATCCCGACTCGTCTTCGATGTAGCCCACTTCCTCGTCTCGGGCAAGCGCCGAGGAGAACTCGAACGTCATGCCCGCGATCTCGATCTCGTCGCCGTCACGCGCTCCGGCGGCCAGCAGCGCGTCCTCAACGCCCGCCTTGACCAGGCGCTTCTGCAGGTACGCGAGCGCTTCTTCGTTCTCCTTCTCGGTCATGATGACCATACGCTCGACCCCGCGGCCGTGGACCGCGAACGAGTCGGCGCCCGTCCGGGTCACGGAAATCTCGCGGTCAGCCGACGGTTGCGGCCGGTAGACCGCCGTCGGTTGCGCCGATTCCTCGGCAATCTGAGCCGCGCGGAGTTCGTGTACCCGCTCACCGATGGCCAGTACGAGCTGGTCGATCCCTTGCCCTGTGGCCGCGGATACCTCGAAGTACGGCACGCCAGACTCCTGGGCGCGTTCGCGTACGGCCGCCGACGCCTCCTGGGTCCCGGGCATGTCCGCCTTGTTGCCCACCAGGATTCGGGGACGCTCGGCCAACTCCGCCGCGTGCGCAGACAGCTCCGCATCGATCACATCGACGTCGGACACCGGCTCGCGCTGCTCGTACCCGCCGGTGAGGTCCACCACGTGCACAATCAACGCGGTACGTTCGATATGCCTGAGAAACGCGTGGCCCAACCCCTTACCCTCGCTGGCTCCCTCGATCAGTCCCGGCACGTCCGCGATCACGAACGAGTGCTCGCCGGAGCGCACCACACCCAGATTCGGGGTGAGTGTCGTGAAGGGGTAGTCCGCGACCTTCGGCCGAGCCGCACTCATCCGCGCGATCAGCGAAGACTTGCCCACGCTTGGCAGTCCCACGAGCGCCGCGTCGGCCATCAGCTTCATCTCGAGCGCGACCCAGCGCTCCTGCGCAGGTTCTCCGAGCTCAGAGAAGGCCGGGGCCCGGCGCGTGGGGGTCACGAAATGGATGTTGCCGCGACCTCCTCGGCCGCCTTCCGCCACGACCAGACGCTCGCCGTGCACGGTGAGATCGCCCAGCAGCTCGCCGGTCTCTGAATCGCGGACCACGGTTCCGAGCGGAACCGGCAGCACGAGGTCCTGGCCTGCGGCGCCATGGCGTACGGCGCCCTTGCCGTGGTGACCGCGCTGGGCCTTGTAGTGCCGCTTGTAGTGGTAGTCGAGCAGACTCGAAACGGAACCTTCGGCCACGAGCACCACATCGCCGCCGTTCCCGCCGTCGCCGCCGTCGGGCCCTCCTTTGGGCACGTGCTTCTCGCGGCGGAACGAAGTGCACCCGGCACCGCCGTTCCCGCCCTTCACATGTATGGTCGCTTCGTCGACGAACATCGGCCGCTCAGGCCTCCCGCGCAATCGCCGGACACATCATTCTACAGATACGAGAAACCCCCCGCCCCGGTGGGAGCGGAGGGCTTCATGAGGTGCGCTCGTTTCCGGTAGAGGGCTTGTGGTCGATCAGCCCTCGAGCGGTCGGACATGCACGCGACGGTCCTTGCCGTGCGTGAAGTCCACAACGCCGTCGATCTTCGCGAACAGCGTGTCGTCCTTGCCGAGGCCGACGTTCTCGCCGGGCTTGAGGTGTGTGCCGCGTTGGCGCACCAGGATCGACCCGGCGCTGACTTCCTGTCCGGCGAAACGCTTCACGCCCAGCCGCTGCGCCCGGGAGTCGCGCCCGTTCTTGGTGCTGCCTAGACCTTTCTTGTGAGCCATAGCTCTCTACCTGCCTCGTGACTCGAGCCCGGCGGTTGACCGGGACAACCTGGATCTAGCCTTCGTACTTCTTCGCGTGAACGCCGCAGTACTTCGAGCCTTCTTTGGCCTTGTTGCTGCAGCGCTCGCCATCAGCCTTGATGGCCTCACACTGGGCCGGCTCGGCCTGTGCGGCCGGGGCCGCTGGAGCCGCCTCCGCCTTCGGGGCCTCCGCCTTGACCTCAGCGACAGGTTTCTCCTCGGCTGCGGGCTTGGGCTTCTCGGCCTTCGCCACCGGCTTCTTCGCCGCCTTCGCGGGCGCCGCACCCATCTCGATCTCGGTCACGCGGATCCGCGTTTGCGGCTGCCGATGACCCGTCAGGCGCTTGTAGCCCTTGCGCTTCTTGAACTTGAAGACCGTGACCTTCTCGCCTAGGAAGTGCTCGACGACTTCCGCAGTCACGATGGCCGACGAGGCGGAGTCTCCGACCCGCATGTCACTGCCGTCGGACACGAACAGGACGTCGAGCGTGACTCGGTCGCCGACCGCCGCATCTAGCTTCTCTACGACCGCCTCGACACCCTGCTCGACCTTGAGTTGCTTACCACCAGTGGAAACGACTGCGTACATCAGTCAGACCTCTCGTTCTCGTATGCGCGCAAGGGGGTATGCTAGCACACGCCCTGACCAGCGTCAACGCTATTCCGGGCCACCCGGCAGAACGCCGGTGCGACCCTCGATGAGCACTCGCACCTCGGTCACGGCCGCGTTTTCGTCAGGGACGATGGCCACCTGTTTGCCGGTCGCGGCACGCATGCCGGCCACCACGTTTTGTCCAGGAGCCATCACCAGCTCGTACGTCTCAGGGTGCAGCCCGAACAGGTATGCAGCGGAACGACCGCTCTGGAGCAATTCCCGCATGCGACGCTCGACCGCGATACGCCGCGTGGCAGGAGATAACACCCGACCCTCGCCGTGACATGTCGGACAGGGCTCGGTCAGGATACCGTACAGGCCATCGGTCACGTTCTTGCGCGTCATCTCGACCAATCCCAGGCGCGATATCTCCGTGACGCGGCTTTTCGTGCGGTCTCGCTCCAGCGCACGTTGAAGCTGCTGCATCACCTCTGCGCGATGGAACTGGTCTTCCATGTCGATGAAATCGATCACGATGATGCCGCCGATGTCGCGAAGGCGCAGCTGTCTGACTACCTCGACCGCCGCCTCAAGGTTCGTGCGCAGGATCGTGTCTTCGAGGTTCTTCCGACCGACGTAGCGGCCCGTGTTCACGTCGATGGCATGCAGGGCCTCGGTGGTGTCAATGGTGAGGTGACCGCCCGACGGCAGCGGCACGGTCCGCTGCAGTGCCGAGTCGATCGCCACTTGAAGGCCGTAACCGTCGAACAGTGGCGTCCGGTCTTTGTACAGCGAGACCTTGCGCGTCAGCTCCGGCGAGGTCTTCTTCAGGAACGAAACGACCTTCTCGTACACGGACTTGTCATCGATGAGCATGCGGCGGAAATCGCTGGAGAACACGTCGCGCACGAGCCGCAGCGCGAGGTCCATCTCCGTGTAAACCACCTCGGGTGCCAAACCCTCCCGTGCTTGGTGGTTCACACGCTTCCACAGACGCAGCAGGAACTCGAGGTCGGACACGAGGTCCCTCTCGCTCACGTTCGCCGCCACGGTGCGGACGATCACCCCGAGTCCCTCGGGTACGTGTGGCGCGATGACGTCGTGCAGGCGGTCGCGTTCGCCGTTCTCGATCTTGCGTGACACGCCCACGAAGCTGGAGAAAGGCATCAGCACCAAGAACCGCCCCGGCAGCGTGACCTCGGTCGTCACCCGCGCCCCCTTCGTGCCCATCGGGTCCTTGAGCACCTGCACCATGATCTGCTGTCCGGGCTTGAGGAGCGACTGGATATCACGACGGGGAACGTCTTCGACGCCTTCGGGAGTGACGATCTCGTCGACGTAGAGGAAGCCGTTCTTCTCCAGCCCGATGTCGACGAACGCCGCCTGCATGCCCGGCAGGACGTCTTTGACCTTGCCGAGGTAGACATTGCCTACGACGGAACGCTTCGGGCGTTCGATATAGAGTTCGACGAGTTCGCGATCCTCGAGCAACGCAACACGCGTCTCGTTGGGATCGTGCGAGATGAGCATCTCGCGCAGTATGTCGGCCACGCCGCTCTCCTGTCAGAGCGGACGCCGCATCCCATCCTCGGTCTCGATGAGGGTCTCGGTGCGCGTGATGCGTGCAATCGAGCCGGGGAGCCCGGTTCGGCGAAACGCTTCTTCCACGAGCTGATCTGGACGCAAGGAACCCTCTGGTCCCATGCGGGTGGTCATCGTGATGAGAATCTGGCGGTCGTGCGACCCGACCTTCGGCTCCTTCGGGAGACTCCGGTCAAGGTCGAAAACCTTGACTTTGCCTTTCCGGCTGACCGTCAACTCCCCATCCGCAACGACCGTGCTGACAGCATCATGCACCTGGTCTGCGGACAGTCCGTCTCCCTCGATCACCACCTCGTACTCCGCGATCGTACACGCTGCCGACAACGAGGGCAGCGCGTCTGACACGTACCCGGCGCGCACCGGCTCGAGCCCTTCCGGCGCCGCCCCACGCAATCTGCCGACGAGCTCATCGGCAGGTACGTAGCGTGTAAGCCATACGTCAACGTACTCTCGCTGCCCAGCTGTCCCGACCGGCAGCGCCGGCCCGAACGCAGCCTTGAGCCGCGGCGTGAACCCACGAGTCACAGCATACGGCATTCCAGCACGCCTTGCCGAGCGCTCGATCGCCCTCGACACCTCCAGGTGCGACAGGAAGCGAAGCCGTCCCTCCTTCCGGTAACAGATCCGCAAGCGGAACTCGTCAGGCGCCACGACGCTCACCCCGCAGCACCATGTCTACACCTAGGGTCTGACACGCATCGCAACCGGTGCATCCGCCAAACGCGCAATCCGGCGTCGTCTCCCCGCCCATAGCGTGCTCTCGTTCGCTCCTCAAGTATGCCGAGGAGACCCCGCACGAAATGTGAGACCAGGGCAGCACCGCGCCGACAGTGCGGTCCTCCTCGGCGATCCGAGCGGGATCGATGCCGGCCGCTGCGCATGCCCCCAACCACAACCCGAGATCGAAGCGCTCGGTCCACGCGTCGAAACGCGCACCAGCTCTCCACGCAGCCTCGACGGCATCTGCGACCTCGCGACCCCCACGTGCCATGACCGCCTCAAGGAAGGAGACGTCTGCATCGTGCCAGGACAACTCGACTCCCTTCCTCGGCATCGTCTCACGCAGCAGCGCCTGGCGGTGCTCGACCTCCTCTTTCGGGATCTGCCCGTTCCATTGGAACGGCGTGTGTGACTTGGGGACGAAAGTGGACACGGACACTCCGATGCGGATCGCGCCACGCTGCGACGGCTCTACCGCGGTACGAGCCTCGTCGACCACCCGAGCCACCAGGCGCCCGATCGCTCGAACGTCCTCGTCGGTCTCCGTGGGGAGCCCGATCATGAAGTAGAGCTTCAATCGCCGCCATCCGGCGCCGAAGGCGTGGGAGACGGTGGCGAGCAGATCGTCTTCGGACACGTTCTTGTTGATGACATCGCGCAGGCGCTGACTTCCCGCCTCCGGCGCGAACGTGAGCCCTCCCGGCTTCCCACAAGCCACGAGACGCGCCATGTTCACTGAGAAGGCGTCCACGCGTAGGCTGGGCAACGACACCGTCACAGCCGCGCCTTCAAGCCGTCGGCTCAACCGACGCAGCACGTCTTCGAGCTGAGAATGGTCGGTCGTCGACAGGGAGGTCAAAGAGACCTCGTCGTATCCGGTGCATGTCAGCGCAGCCAGTGCATCACGAACGATCGCATCGGCGTCCCGCTCGCGCACGGGTCGGTAGACCATGCCCGCTTGGCAGAAGCGGCAGCCGCGCGTGCAGCCGCGCATGACCTCGATGGTCGCGCGATCGTGCACGACGTCCATGAACGGCACCACGGGACATGTCGGAGGTCTGTGCTCCTCAAGGTCGGCCAGAACTCGTTTCTCGACGACAGCTGGTGCGCCGCCAGCCGGCTCCATTCCCGAAAAGACGCCATTCTCATCGCACGACGGGGTGTACAGGAGCGGCACGTACACACCCGGGACACGAGCAAGCCGGGCAAGAAGCTCGCCTCGGCCAACACCCTCGACCTTGGCCGTCCTGTGTGTGGCCACGATCTCAGCGACGGCGTTCTCACCCTCGCCGATCAAGATCGCGTCAAAGAACGGCGCCACCGGTTCGGGGTTGTACACGCTCGGTCCACCGGCCACGACAATCGGGTCATCGTCGCTGCGGTCGGCGGCTCTCAGCTCGAGCCCCGCCAGGTCCAGTGCCTCCAAAACGTTCGTGTACGTCAACTCGTAGGGAAGCGTGATTCCGAACAAATCTGCCGATGACACGGGTGCACAGGACTCGAGCCCGAAGAGCGGGACGTCGGTCTCGCGCATGAGGTCGGCCATGTCCACCCATGGCACGAACACGCGCTCGGCGCGCACACCGTCAATCGCGTTCAGGCGCTCGTAGAGGATCGCGAGCGCTTGGTTCGCCATTCCCAGTTCGTACGTGTCGGGGTAACAGAGCACGGCCCGGTACGGGTCATCCCGTTCACGCACAGCGCCCCACTCGGAATCGATGTAGCGAGCGGGCCGCTCGACCAACGGCAGCAGTCGCTCGACCCGCTCCCAGAGGCTATGCGTCAACGTCCGCAAGTCCTCTCGCTTCGGCCGAAGGCAACGCGGGGTCCTGTTCCACGACAGCCTCTATCGGCTCGGCTGTGTGCCTTGCGCGAGACTGCGCCTTCAGACGCTCCGAAACCCTGGCCTTGAGCTTGTCAAAACCGCGCGCCAGACCGGCTAGGTCCGCGTCGTTCTCGAAGTAGCGGATCGCCGCATAGCCCATCGCCAGCGTGCCGCTCGCACCGATACCGCCCTTGATCGCCCAACCGAATCCCGGGACCAATCCCACGAACTGGCGGGCGACTGCACGAAACGCGAATCCGCCCCCCACCACCGCCAGGAGTTCTCGCGCGCGCTCCATTCCGAGCTGCTCGCCATAGACCGCGGCGATCTGTAGCACCATCTTAGCCTGGTTGGCCGTCATGAGCGGCAGGTCCGCTCCGGGGATGATCGTGACGGCGCCGACAAGAGCGTTTTGCCAGGCGGTGTTCTTAACTGACTCAAGGGCCACTGCCCTGCGCATGAATGCGAAATTGGCGGCCAACGCAAGTCGCTTGGAGGAGACGTGCTCGACCAGCCACTCGCCAAGGTCGTCCTCGACAAGCTCGGCAGCATCCATGCGGGCGCGTGTGTCCCCGTACGGATGGTCGAGGGCCGTGGCCAGAAGCGCGGAGTCTTCGGCAAGGCCGATCGCAACCGTAGGGACCGCGCGCTCGCGAGCCGTCGCGAGCTGCGGAGCGAGGCCCGCACGCCCGCTGCCCGCCACACCGACTACCGCATCGACTGCGGGATCAACGATGAGTTGGACGCCAGGTTCGGCGACCTCGACATGGATCTTCGCGTTCGCGGTGTGGGGGTGGAACGCGGTGCGCACTGCTTCGATCAGGTCGTCAGGGGCATCGACCTCGACGAACACCGCGACACGGACGGGCCTCTCGCGCTCGTCTTGGATCTGACTCCCCGATTTGACCAGGTCACGGACATCAACGGGTATTCCAGGCAGCTTCACTGATCCGTCTTCCCTTCTCGGGCGTCACACGCCGATTCGGCGAGCCCATACGCTCAAAAGCATACCCGTTCCCACCAGGTTGGTGATCATGAACGAGCTGCCGAAGCTCATGAACGGCAGCGGGATGCCGGTGATGGGCATAAGTCCGATCGTCATGCCGACATTCACCATTATCTGGAACGTCCACATGCTGATCAGCCCCGCGGCGAGCAACGAACCGTACAGGTCCCGGGCTGACGCGGATATCTCCAGGGCCGAGATGAGTAACCCCAAGTACAGGCCCAACAGGAGGACGCCGCCAAGAAAGCCCAGCTCCTCGCCAAGCACCGAGAAGATGAAGTCGGTATGGCGCTCGGGCAAGAAGTTCAGGTTTGACTGGGTCCCCGAACCGAGACCCTTTCCCGTCAGTTCCCCCGAACCGATGGCGATCTTCGACTGGGCAAGGTTGTATCCCGCTCCCGACGGATCGAGAGACGGGTCGATGAACACGAGCAGCCGGTTCTTCTGGTAGTCCTGCAACGCCACATCTCTGTCGAATGCCCGGTCCAAGGTGGAGTCGAGTGCCAACACGCCAACGACCGCGACCGCCGCGACCAACCCCATCGCCACGATCCAGCGAGGCCGCACACCGCCTATCAGGAGCATGCCTGCGGTGATTGCAACGAACACCATCCCGGTACCTAGGTCGGGTTGCAGCAGGATCAGCCCCAAAGGCAGCGCAAGAAACGCGAGGATCCGGGCAAGGTCCTTGGGCTGTTCGACTCTGCCCTTGTACTGGGAGATCACGATCGCCATGACCACGATCGTGACGAACTTCGCCGGCTCAGAAGGTTGGAACAGCCGGATCCCCGCGATCTCAAGCCACGAGGTTGCGCCCTTGGCCGAGGCGCCCAGACCAGGAATCCTTGGCGAGATGATCAACAACGCGTTGAAGATCACCAGCGGGCCGAGCCAACCCTTGAGCTTTGATAGGTCGACGAACCACGCGATCAGCATGCCAACGAGCCCGAGCCCGATGCCGAGCAGGTGCCGGCGGAACATGGCATCGCCCGCCGACATCCCCGAGGTGGCCGACTGGACCATCACACTGCCGTACAGCAGGAGCAGCGCAACCGACACAAGCAGCGGCACGTTCACCCACTTGGTCACGGTGCGTGTACGGGTGGGGACCATCGGCTACCTCGAGATGTCCTGCGCGCGGACATGCTCCACCGGCAAGCCAAGGAGCGACGCGAGGATCTCTCGTGCTGCCGGTCCTGCAACCGCCCCACCGTGCCCGCCTTGCTCGATCACGACGGACACCGCGTACTGGGGGTCCTGCGCGGGGGCGAACGCCGCGAACCACGCGTAGTCGTCCTTGCCCGCGACCTCGGCCGTACCGGTCTTCCCCGCCACTGATGCACCGAAGCCCCTGAACGCGCTGGCACCCGTACCGCTCTCGGTGACATCGAGCAGTGCGCGTGTCATGACCCCCAGGTTGGCGGGCGTCACGTCCGCCTCGATGGCGACCTGCGGCTCCGCGACGCGGACGGGATCACCCTTGGAGTCCAGCACCTCACTGAGCACATGAGGCCTCATGATGGCGCCGCCGTTCGCTATCCCGGCATACGCTGCTGCGACCTGCATAGGAGTCGCAAGGAAGTCGCCCTGGCCGATGGATATGTTCACGGTGTCTCCGGGAAGCCACTTCTGATACTCAGGGTAGTTTTCGTTGAACTCCGTCTTCCACTGCGCGTCCGGCACACGACCGTCTACCTCGCCGGGCAGGTCGATCCCGGTCAAGGAGCCGAATCCGAACTCGCGAAAGTACTTCTGCAGCTTCTCGTCGCCCTGCTTGTAGAACTCGTAGCCGATCTCGTAGAAGACGGTGTCGCAGCTCTCGACAACCCCCTGATGGAAGCTGATCGTCCCGTGACCGCCGTGGTCCCAACACCATTTCGGCCATTGCTCGCCCATCTCGGTCCACTTGCCCGGGCAGTAGTACTGCGCCCACTCACGCGTGACCCCGTGCTCCAATCCGGCCAGGCCGGTGAACGCCTTCTGGGTCGAAGCTGTCGGGTACTGTGCCATGATTGTCCGGTTGGTGAGCGGGTACTCGCTACTCTTGGCGTTGAGTGCCTCCCAATCGTCCTGGGAGATCCCGCCCAAGAACACCTCGGGGTCGTAGGTTGGGTAGCTGGCCATCGCAAGGACCTCGCCTGTGCGCACGTCCAGAGCGACCGCGGCGGCTGCCGCCGCGTTGGGAAACTCGTCTGCGTGAGCATCCGCGAGCGCTCTGAGCAGAGCCTCTTCGGCCACCGACTGGACCTCGGCGTCGATGGTCAGCAGCACGTCACTGCCAGGAATCGGCTCGGCCTCCTCGATGATCCGGCGCGGGCGCCCCGCCGCGTCTACCTCTATGCGGCGATAGCCCTTATCGCCTTGAAGGACCGACTCGAACTGCCGCTCTGCACCGGTCTTGCCGACGATGTCGCCCAGCGCGTACCCCTGGAACTCCGGAAGCTTCAGCTGGTCCTCGGAGACCTCACCCGTGTACCCGATCACGTGCGCGGCAAGGCTGCCGCTCGGGTACATGCGCACCGGAAGCGTCTGAATCTCGACGCCAGGGTACTCGGCCTCGTGTTCCGCCAGATAGGCAACGACCTCGTCTGAGACGTCGACGGCTACGACCCTGGGCCGAAGCGCCTCTTCGCGCTGAGAAGAGACGCGCTCCTCGATCTCTGCGACCGGCATGTCGAGCAAAGTGGACAGGCGATACAGCAAGTCGGGGTCGTCCTTCGCCGTAGGGGCGACGCTCACCGCGAGGGCCGGACGGTTCTCGACCAGCGGCGTGCCGTTCCGGTCCAGGATCCGCCCACGCGGCGCGTCGATCGTGATCTCGCGAACGCGGTTGTCGTCCGCCTGCGCGGAGTACTGCGCGCCCGACAACACTTGCATGCTCCACAGGCGCACGAGCAGTGAGCCTAGGACCAGGAGAATCACGATTCCCAGTACGGCGTATCGGCCCTTGAGATCTTCGCGGAAAGTAGCCATCAGTCCGTTCTCGTGGCGGCCGGTGGCGTCATGGCACCGCAGCCCGACCGGTCGTAGTCATCGTCTGGGACGCAAGTCGTCGCCGGTCACGCCAGGCGCCGGTACGTATGCATGGGCCGGTCACGCCGCAAGAAGCGCGCCAACCACGGGAACAGCAGAAGCGCTAACACGCCATTATACAGCGCACTCGGGACCGACACGCTCCACAGAGTCGTCCACAGCGGTCCGCCCTCGCCAAGAATCGTCAGCAACACCGCGTACGAGACCTCGGCCACAAGACTCGCCGAGAACACCACCGTGAGAGGCAGGAGCCAACCCTCGGCAAACAGGTTGGCCGACAGAGAGCCTGCGATGTGGCCGACGACCGCGAGGACGAGGGCCATCGGGCCGATCGGGCCGGTCCCAAGCAGGTCGAACACCAGACCAGCCGCAAAACCTGCCGACGATCCTGCCTGGGGTCCCTGCACGAGAGCCAGCGTGACCACGACCAGGAGGAGCAGGTTGGGGACCACCCCGCCGATCGACAAGTGCGGGGCGATGGCCACCTGCAACAGCATTGCAGCGAGAATCGCCAGTATGGTGGGAGCTGCGCGTCTCATTCTGCGTCCCCCGGATCGGTCTGGGGTGGCGCGCCTACGAGCACGATGACTTCCTCGATTCCGCTGACTCGGGCAGTCGCACGCACGCGGATGCGTGGGAACAAGTCGTTCTCTTGCAGTTGAACGTCTTCGACCTCGCCCACGAGCAGCCCTTTCGGGTACACGCCACCCATCCCGGAGGTCAGAACGACGTCACCTGCGGTCACGGTTGCGTCCCGGCTCACGAAGTCCATGTTCAAAACGCCCTCGATGGAACCCCTCACGATCCCCTCGGCCCGTGTCGACTGGATCATGGATGCCACGCCGCTGCGTTGGTCGGTGATCAGGCGCACGCGCGCGCTGTGCTCCGTCGCCTCGATGGTCTGACCAAGAAGCCCCGCCGGTGCGAGCACCGGCATCCCGGCTTCCACGCCGTCGGCTGTGCCGCGATCGATGGTGATCACACCGTCCCACCCGCTCGTGGGCCTACCGATCACGCGCGCGCCCAACGCGTCGAGCTCACGCGCCTCGATGAACCCGACCAAGTCCCTCAGCCGCTCGTTCTCCAAGCGCGCCTCCTCGAGCTCGGCCACGCGCTGCCTAAGCTCGGCGTTCTGGGCGCGCAGTCGCTCGATCTCGCTTCGGGACACGGTCAGCCCTGATGCCCAGTCCCCGATGGCTCTGAACGGAGTGGTTACCCACTCGCCTGCGGCAGCTACCGGCGACACTACGCTCTGGACGCCGCGCCGAGCGTGGTGCAACACCCCATCATCGCCCTCCCGGAAGTAGACCGTTGTCAGCACGAGAGAGGCGATGACCAGCAGTGCGAGAAGGGCGTTTCTCCCGCCCGGACGTTCGGACTGGGGTAGGTTCAACGGCACAGCAGCAAACCCCTAGCGTCCGCCGGTGAGTACCTTCTTGAGTGCGTCGATCTCCTCGAGAGCCATGGCGGAGCCGTCCACGACATTGGTGAGCGCGTTCTCGGAGACGTGCACGGGCATGCCGGTCTCGTGCCTCAAACGCTCGTCGAGCCCGCGAAGCAGCGAACCGCCACCCGTCAGCACGATCCCGTACTCCATCAAGTCACTGGCCAGCTCAGGCGGAGTCTGCTCGAGCGTGGCCTTCACGGCGGCGATGATCGCCTGGAGCGGCTCCTCCAGCGCTTCACGGATCTCTTCGGACTCGAGCGTGATCGTTCGAGGTAGACCAGTCATGAGGTCGCGCCCGCGAACCTCGGCGTCCACTTCCTCGAGCAGAGGCCACGCCGAGCCGATCTCGAACTTGATCTCTTCGGCCGTGCGCTCGCCGATCAACGTGTTGTAGACACGCTTCACGTGCGTGATGATTCCTTCGTCAAACTCGTCGCCCGCTATGCGAATCGACTGAGCCACCACGATTCCGCCAAGTGAGATCACGGCAACCTCTGTGGTACCTCCGCCGACGTCCACGACCATGTTGCCGGTCGGCTCCTGAATCGGCAGGCCGGCCCCGATGGCGGCCGCCATAGGCTCTTCGATCAGGTAGGCCTGTCGAGCGCCCGCCTGCATGGTCGCTTCGAAGACGGCGCGCTTCTCTACCTCAGTGACGCCCGAGGGCACACACACCACGACGCGCGGCTTGGGCTGCCACGGGAAGCGCTTGACGCGGGTCTTGTTGATGAAGTAGCGCAGCATCGCTTCAGTGACTTCGAAATCAGCGATGACCCCGTCCTTCAGTGGGCGGATCGCCACGATGCTGCCCGGGGTACGACCGAGCATACGCTTGGCCTCGATACCCACGGCGAGCACACGTTTCGTGTCCTTCTCCACCGCGACCACGGATGGCTCGATCAAGACGATTCCGCGCCCGCGCACGGACACCAGGGTATTTGCCGTTCCCAGGTCCACGGCCATATCGCCGCCCCAGGAATTGAAGAACATATCTATGAGCGACACAGTCGCTGTCTCCCTTCGAGAGCGGGCTCAGACGCGACCGCGCCTGTGGCCGCCGTGCCGCCGAAAGCGGTGTTCGCATGCGAAAACAGCCCGGAACCCTGACTGATTCCAAGGCCGCACATGAGAACCCGGACAAGTGTAGCACAGCAAACGCGACCGAAAGCCTACAAGACGGCAACATCGCGCAGGTAGGAAGGTTGCTCGGTCGCGCGTGCCCTTGTCACATCAGGCCCATCTCTCGCATGCTCCGATGCTCGCCTCCGTCACCGATGACCACGTGATCGAGCAGTTCGATCCCGAGCACGTCTCCGGCCTTGACAAGACGCCTAGTGAGCTGGATGTCTGCACCCGAAGGAGTCGGATCGCCACTCGGGTGGTTGTGCACCACAACGAGCGACGCCGATGAGACACGCACGGCGTCTTTGAAGAGTTCGCGCGGATGGACGATCGATGCGTTCAGACTCCCGACTGACACCTCGACGATTCGTAGCAGATGGTTCCGGGTGTTCAGTGCCAGCGCCCAGAAATGTTCGCGGTCGGCACCCCGAAGTTGTGGCCAGCACAGGTCGACTACGTCCTCCGGAGTCGACACTGTCGTTCGCGGACCCGTGCGCCACGCCGAGGCGCGCCTGCTCATCTCGAGACCGGCCAGAAGACGCGCCGCTGACGCCGGCCCGACGCCCGGAAGAGACACCAGGTCCTCGGCGGACACCCGCCATAGTGCGTCGGGCGAGGGGTGCTCGCGCAAGATCCGATGACCGCATGACTCGTCATCACCCATGAGCACGGCGATCAAGCCCGCGTCGGAGACAGCATCACCCTGGCCCCTCAACAGCAGATCACGCGGCGTACGGTCTACGCCGACAGGTCGCGGCGCCAACGCGCCACCTCCCTACCCCGATGCAGTCGACAGTGTCAGTCGCGGTACCCGGGAGATAAGGAGTCCGCCGAGCATACCGACCGCGATCCCGGTCGGAAGGCTCAGCCCGAGGGACAGGGGCAACAGCATAAGAGGGGCTGCCGAACCAGTCACGATCGTCGCTGCGGCAAGCTGCGAGACCGCGTTGGCGGCCGACCCGCCAATGGACCAGCCGACCACAGAAAAGTCCGAAGAGGCATTCGCCAGCAGCGCCATGGCAATCCACGCCCCCACCGCTCCGCTGACCGACATCGCAATCGTCGGCCCAGCGATAGAGCCGGTTGCCAGACCCACAAGAAGTACGCGCCCGAGGGAGACAGCCAGGGCTCGGCTCGGTCCCACAGTCGCCAGCGCGACAACGACAGCGGTGTTCGCCAGCCCAAGCTTGAGTCCAGGCACAGGTAGGGGCGGGATAAGCACCGCTTCGAGGTACCCGAGTGTTGCGGCCAGACCCAGGAGGAGAGCGGTCACAGCTAGGATTCTCGATTCGCGGGCATCAGCGCGAAACGGCATCGAGCTCGCCCTCCCCGGCGCCGTTCGGGCCCGTCACGAGCATCGCGCTGACCCCGTTGGGTGCGCACACAACGGGGTGGCCGGGGCTGACCCAGCCCATGTGGACGCAGACCTTGTCCTTGCATGTCGATGACGTGCATTCGAGTGCGCCGTCCCGTACTTCGAACACGACCTGGCCGATTCGCCCTTCGATCACGTAGGTGGCCGGCGAGTCCAGCGACACGGTAGTCGTGCCTGACGGCCCAAAGATGACCGCGTCACCGGTCGTGTTGCCGCCCGCCATGCTCGACGCAGGGACAGCAAGCACCGTTGCCAAGACGAGAAAAAACAGCAGCTTGATGTCCGCGCGGGTCATTGCTGCTCGGCGCTCTCGGCACTCTCCGGTGAGGGGTCCGATAGGGCTGGCTCAGCGTGAACGGGCACGAAACCGTCAACCTTGGGACCACGCCCGTCCAGCGCGGGCGCAGGCGCGATGGCGAAACGGCCCGTCAAGTCTATGCATTCCTGCGGACAAACCTCCACACATATGCCGCAACCGGTGCACTTGTCGTAGTCGACGACGGCGAGAAAGTCGATCACGTGGATCGCATCGGCAGGACATGCCTTCTCGCACTTGCGACATGCAATGCAGCACATGGAGCAGTAGTCTTTGCGTTGCTTGACCCGGTCGTGCGAGCTGCAGCGGACGGCTATCGGCCCGTCCTCGGGGGACATGGCGAGCAGATGGAGCGAGCCCCGCGGACACTCAGCCACGCACACCTCGCAGCCCGTGCACTTGGCGAGATCGATGACGGGAAGTCCGCGCTCATCCATTGTGATGGCATCGAACGGACACGCCCGGGCGCAGTCCCCGTATCCCAGGCAACCGTAAGGGCACGCCAAATCGCCGCCGGCCACACGGACCGCAGCGTTGCAGGACATGACCCCGGAGTACTCGAAGGACCGCGTCGCTGCGCGCCCGCCGCCGCACTGCCGGACCGACACTGCGGTGGACACTTCGCACTTCTCGACGCCGAGCATCTCGGCGACCGAATCGGCCACCGTCTGCCCACCGGCCGTGCATGCACTGATGGGAATCTCGCCTTCGGCCATGGCTTCCGCAGCGCCGAAACACGATGGGTTCCCGCACGCACCGCAGTTGGCGCCCGGCAGCACCGACAGTACCCTCTCGATCCTGGGGTCGGTCTCGACATGGAAGCGCTTGGCAGCGGCAGACAGCATCGCTGCTGCGATCAATCCGATCGCGCTGAGCGCCAGGGCCGCCTGTATGACGAGCTGTAGGTCCATCGCTCTCCTATATCCCGAACAGACCGCTCAGCCCGACATACCCGAGCGAGAGGAGTCCGGCAGTGATGAACGCCATCGGCAGCCCGCGCATCACCTCAGGCGCAGGAGCCACCTCGAGCCGCTCCCGAAGGGCCGCGAACGTGATTAGAGCGAATCCGAAGCCGAGTGCGACACCGATGGTATAGATAACCGCCTCGAGGAAACCGAACTGGTAGGGCAGATTCATCTTGAAGAATCCGGGCTTGACCGCCTCGGTCGCCGTGGCCAGGACCGCGCAGTTCGTGGTGATCAGCGGCAAGTAGATGCCCAGAGCACGATACAGTCCAGGACTGGCCTTGCGCATGTACATCTCCACGAATTGCACAAGCGCTGCGATGACCAAGATGAACGCCGGGATGTAGAGGAACTCACCCACACCGAGCGGGACGAGCAACACGTTCCAAAACACCCACGTGGCCGTAGAAGCGAGCGTCATGACGAACAAGACCGCGCCCGCCATGCCGATCGCGGTATCCATTGACCCAGACACGCCGAAGAACGGACACAATCCTATGAAGCGCGTCAGCAGGATGTTGTTGACGAGAGCGGCACCGACGAGGATGAGGCCAAAGTACTGCAGCGTTTCCATGACTACGCGCTCGCCTCCCTCGTAGCGCACGCCTCGGCCTGGATACGCCGCGACTCGAGACGACCATTGAGCCACTTCGCACCGGCCACCATGAAGCCGAAGATAATGAATGCCCCTGGGAACAGCAGCGCTATACCAGGTCCGCGGTACCAGTCACCGAGACGAACCAGCGTTGAGCCCAGGAACACGATCTCGCCGCTACCCACGAATTCGCGGATCGTCGCGAGCAAGACGATCACGAACGCAAACCCCAGGCCCATGCCGAGGCCGTCGGCGACCGCGAGGTGGACCCTGTTGTGATAGGCGAAGCCCTCGGCTCGGCCGAGGATGATGCAGTTCACCACGATGAGAGGGATCCACACGCCCAAGAAGGTGTACACGGTTGGGATGAACGCGTGCATCGTGAGGTCGACGATGGTCACAAACGAGGCGATCACAACGATGAACACGGGGATGCGAACCTTCTCCGGGATGAAGTCGCGCAGCGCGGCGATGATCGTGCTGGACATCGTGAGCACGAACATCACCGCCATGCCCATGAACAACGCGCCCTCGAACTTGGTAGAGACCGCCAGCGTCGCACACAGACCGATCATGAGGACGGTCAGCGGATTGTCCACCGCAAGGCCGCGCCTGAACACCGCGATCCATTCCCTCACCGCTCCGCGCCCCCTCCCTCGCCACTCAGCGCAGCCCACACGTGCCCAGCCGCCAGTACACCAGCACGAACACCGTTCGACGACCTCGTTGCGCCGGAGATGGCGTCGAATCCACCCGCCGCACCGTCGATGTCACTCGCGTCCCACCCGGCAAACTGGTCCAGGAACCCTGGTTCCGTCATGATCTTCGTGCCCAGGCCTGGTGTCTCGTTCTGCGTGACGATACTGACACCGGTCACTTTCCCATCTCTATCCACGCCGATTACCATACGCATCGGGCCACCGTAGCCGCGAGGCGCCACCAGTACTCCGAATGCACCGTTGCCGGCGTCGAACAACCCCTCGACCGGCGTTTCACCCGCTGCGTCCTGAGCGGTCGTCAGGGTGTCTTCGTCCTCGACCTCGACGAACTCGTCGGCCTGTGGCAAGACCTCGCGCAGCGCTTCTTCGCGAGCGAGTCTTTCCTGCTCCATGATGCGGTCGCGCGTGAGCTGGTACGTGAATGCGAGCGAGGACGCGGAGACCACGCTGGTGATGATCACAGCGAGAATCATGCGCAGGGGTGTCGACGGCATCCTAGCCACGGCGGCCCTCCCAGCCGAACGTGCGCGGCTTGAAAGCCCGGTCGATGAGAGGCACCAAACCGTTCATGAACAGGATCGCCCAGGTCGTCGCCTCCGGTAGCGGGCCGAAGAACCGGCCCACAACGTTGATCAATCCACACCCGCATGCGAACACCAGCCGACCGTTCTTGCTCATGGGTGACGTGACGTAGTCGGTAGCCATGAAGAACGCACCGAGCATCACGCCTCCAGCGAGAACGTGGAAGATCGGATCGGACCCGAACGCCCACGACAGTACTGCGACCGTGCCTACATATCCTACGGGAATCCTCCAGTCGATGATCCCCTTCACGACAAGCACAGCGCCGCCGAGGATGAGCAACGCGGCCGATATCTCGCCCAGGCTGCCCTGCAGGTTTCGCACGAGCAGGGGCTGGTACTGCGCCGCTAGATCGTACGCATATGCACCGCCTGCGGCACGATCGGCAGCTTCGAGAGCCAACCTCGTCGCACCGGTGATCGCGTCGTAGCCCGCCGTCGCTGGGACGTCGAGCGCACTGAACCAGCCACCCGCGAACGGCTTGACCTCGGAGAGCACACCCGCCCACGAGATCACCACGATTCCTCGGCCGACCAGGGCCGGGTTGAACAGGTTCCAGCCCAGCCCGCCAAAGAGCATCTTGGCCAACGCGATGGCGACGAAAGCGCCGATCATCGCCATCCACCACGGCGTGCGCGGCGGAAGCGACAAGGCAAGTAGCAGTCCGGTCACCAGCGCGCTTCCGTCCCACAGCGTTTGTGGACGCCTGGCGATCAGGTTCCAGCCCGCCTCAGTTGCGAGTGCCGAGCCGATGCATGTGGCCAGAAGCACGACAGCCACCATGCCCATGTTCCAGATGCCCCATACGGTCACGGGAGCCAGCGCCGCGACTACCCACAACATGATGTGTGTGACGTTCTCCTTCGCTGCGATGTGCGGCGAGGAGGCGAGTGCCGGCCTGTCGAGCGCGCGGACGGTCTCGGTCACAGCTTCGCCCCTCGGCTCATGAGCGCACCCTTCGCTCGGCGGATCAGCTGGACGAGCGGGCGACGCGTGGGGCAGACGTAGCTGCAGCACCCACACTCGATGCAGTCAAGTGCGCGGAAGCGCTCGGTACCGTCCCAGTCGCGGCGGTTCGCGTAGATACCGATCGCATACGGTTCGAGGAACATGGGGCACGCCTCCGAGCACCTGCCGCAGCGGATGCACGGCTGGTCTCCCACCACCGCCGGAGCCACAACCCCTTGGGGCAGCGCAACGAGCCCGGATGTGCCCTTCACTACCGGGCATGTCGTGTCGGCGACACCCTGACCCGTCATCGGTCCACCGGCTATCACACGACCCGCCTCGGGCAGCACGCCCCCCACCAGATCGATCAAGTCGGCTGCGGGCGTGCCCAACAGCGTAACGAAGTTCCCCGGCCGCACAACGGCACCGGTGACCGTAACTACGCGCTCGACCAGGGGGCGGCGGCGGTCGACTGCATCGGCTATGGCGATGGCCGTGCCCACGTTGTGCACCAGCGCCCCCGTTGCGGCGGGCAACTTGCCATGCGGCACCTCTGCGCCCAGGACTGCCCAGATCAGCTGCTTCTCAGCACCCTGCGGGTAGTGGGTGGGCAGGGACATCACTTCGACATCGGAGCCAGCCACGTTACGCAGCGCGGATATGGCGTCTTCCTTGTTGTCCTCGACGCCTATGACCACGCGGTCGGCCCCGACCATGCCGCGGATGTGCCGGGCTCCGGCAACCACCCGCTCGGGCAACTCGAGCATCTGGCGATGATCGCACGTGAGGTAGGGTTCGCACTCGCACCCGTTCAGGATCACGGTGCTGATCGGCATGTCTTTGGGAGGCCGCAGCTTCACGTGCGCCGGGAAGGCCGCTCCCCCGAGTCCAACGATGCCCGCAGCCCGAACCATGTCCTGCAGCGTATCCGCCTCAGGGATCGGCACGAACGCGTCGAGGTCCTGTTCGGGATCCGGAGCGATCTGGACGGCCTTCGTGCGCTGACCCGAGAATGTCATCTGGTCGACGATAGCCTTCACCTCGCCGGCAACCGGAGAGTGCACAGGAGCGCTGACCATGGCTTCGACATCCCCGATCACCTGACCGCGCTCGACACGGTCACCGCGCTCGACGACCGGAGCGCACGGCGCACCCAAGTGCTGGCTCATCGGGACAACGAGCGTCTCGGGCACCGGTGCTCGCGCTATCTGGACCCCTCGAGTGGCGTCCTTGCTGGTCGGGGGGTGTATGCCACCCCGAAAGCCGGCGTCGGGCAAACGCAACCCCTCATTGGTCGTGTCGGACTTGTCACGGGATTCGACCTTGACCCGCGCTTTCCCTTCCCACAAGCGCTTCACCGGGCGAAACGTCCGGTTCACCCGGCGGCTCGCGCAACACCCAGACCAGCAGGATACTTCTAATCCCCGAAGAAGATCGATATCTCCCGCTGCGCGGACTCGAGTGAATCGGAACCGTGTACCACATTGGCATCGAGCGTCAAGCCGAGGTCGCCCCTGATCGTGCCGGGAGCGGCATCACGCGGGTTCGTCTCCCCCATCAACTTGCGGCACACAAGCACCGCGTCGGGCCCGGACAGCACCATCTTGACCACAGGACCCGACGTGATGTACTCGATCAGCCCGTCGTAGAACGGCTTGCCCTCGTGTTCGGCGTAGTTAGCCTGTGCCTGTTCGCGCGGGACGAGCCCGTACTCCATCCTCTCGATGGCAAGGCCCGTGTCCTCGAAACGCTTGACGATAGCTCCCACTAGTCCCCGTGCTACAGCGTCGGGCTTGATCATGACGTACGTCTCTTGGTCCACTTAGTCCCCTTCTTCAGTGAGTGTCCGCGCCTTGCTGCGACTCTACGAGCCGCCGCCGTTCGATGTCCAGTCGTTCTCGACACCCGCGACTTTCCAGCCGACCCCTTCTCGAGCCAGCGTGATCTCGTAGCTCAAGGGCGCTCCTTCGCTCGGGGTGACCGTCACAACAACACGTGATGTCCGGGGAGACCGCTCGATCGTCTCGATGGCGTACTCCTTGACTGGGGGGAGTTTCGCCATTTCCCGGTCGACGTCGGCCGCCGGTACCGCAACCCAGTAGTTGGAGACCGAGCCACCTTCAGCATGGGCGTCCAACAGTCCGGACACGGTCATGCCTTGAGTCGGATACCCATAGCCGAGGAAGAACGTCGCAGCTATCCCCCCTACGACCACAGCAACAGCGATGACCACCGCGAGCAGCACCGTCCATGGATTTCGCTCTGAGCGACGCGCATCTCGCTCGCTTCGCCTCGCGGACTTGTCACGTGCACGCATTTCCTCTTCGGTCATGGTGAAGAATGCCGAATCGAGTACGTCGGTCTCGTCGTCCCCGTCGAAGATGCCCACGTCCGGTCCGGCCTCCGACGCACTGAGCGCCCCGGTCGCGCCGGTGGGTGAAGCGGCACCCACGCCCGTCAGGCCACGCAGCTCGTCTGTCGACCACTCGTCCCCGTCAGCCGGCTCTGCCGCCGTCTCCACGACCGGCGGCATCTCTCCAGTCGACCATCCTTCAACGATCTCGCGCTCCGGAAAAGCGGCTCGACTGCCCTCGAAGGCCTTGATCGCCTCGTCCGACAGCGTGTGCGAGTGGAGCTGCGTGGCCTTCTCGAAGGCCTTCACCGCCTCCTCATGCCGCCCAAGGACATGGAACGCGATGCCAAGGTTGGCGAGCGCCCTGCCTCGGCCCGAGTAACTGTCGAATCCCAAAGCCGCCTTGTAGGACTCCACCGCATCGTCGGGCCGGCCCATCGCCATGAACGCGAGACCAAGGTTGTTGAGCGCCTTGCCCGGGTCGGGATTCTCAGAGTCCAGCGCCGCCTGCCGGTAGGCGACGGCAGCTTCTTCGTGCCAGCCCATCTCCATGAGCGCTCCGGCAAGCCCCTGAAGCGCCTTGTACGCGGTCGTGTAGTCCGGCTCTTCGAGCGCGGCGCGATACGAATCCACCGCATCCGCGTACTCCCCGATCGCGCAGTGGGCTGCCGCCAGGTTGGCGCGCGCCGCACCACGCCTGTCGTAGAGCTCGTCGCGCAAAGCGTGACCGTACACCGTGATCGCGTCCGAGTATCGGCGCAAACGCATCAGCGCATTGCCCGCCATGTGATACGCGGCACCGTTGCCTTCGGTCCCGCGACCCGCTGCGGCAAGGAAACCCTTCGCCGCCGTGCGAAAATCGCCGTCGTCGTAGGCCTTCTTGGCTTCCTGGAATCGAGCTTGGTCCACGTCGTCCCCGGTCGTGTCTATTCGGCTGCGTTCTCTATGGTCACAGACTCCATCACGTCACCCACCGCGATCTCGTGCACGATGTCGAGCCCCTCGGTCACCTGGCCGAAGACAGTGTACTGCCCGTCAAGGCCGGGCTGCGGTGCAAGACAGATGTAGAACTGGGAACCGGCGGAGTCGGGGTCGGTCGACCGCGCCATGGCGACGGTGCCCTCAAGGTGCTGCCGCCCGTTGAACTCTGCTTCGAGGCGGTAGCCCGGCCCACCGGTACCCACGAGCGGGTCGTCGGTCTTGGAGAGAGGGTCTCCACCTTGAATCACGAAGCCGGGCTCGACACGGTGGAACTTGGTACCGTCGTAGAAGCCTTCCTGGGCCAGCTCTATGAACGCGGCGACGTGGTTCGGCGCGTCGTCGCCGAAGAACTCGAACTTGATGACACCTTTCTGCGTGGTGATCACAGCGATCTCGGCACCGGTGGGCTGGTACGACGGTGTGTACACGGGTTCCTCCTCCGGTAGCGACTCGGGCTGCGGCTCCTCGGCCTGCTCTGGCTCCGTCGGCTGTTCGTCCTGTTCAGAGGAGCCGTTCTCGGCAGGTTGCGAACATCCCTGCAGAACGAATATCGATCCGACGAGCACGAATGCAAGCAGCACGAGAGCGATACGGGTCAGGCGTGCGGTCATGTGTGGCGGTCCTCCTGGATCACTGCATGCCGGCGGATGTCCGACGGGCGTCGAACCGTGGTCATTCTATCAGTGCTGCAACATGGTGATAAGGAGTATGCTGTCATGGTATGTGCCATCACGCCTGATGCGTGCGAGGCCGCGGGCCGAACTGGTCTGCGGCTGTTTGTACCGAGGAGGAGATGCACTTGGGAGCGCCAAGCACTGACACAGTCCGCAACGTCGTTCTCGTCGGCCACGGCGGTGCGGGCAAGACCTCACTCGCAGAGGCGATGCTCTTCCTGGCCGGCGCGACCACCCGCTTGGGCAGCGTGGACGAGGAGCATAGCAACCTCGACTTCGAAGCCGAGGAGATCAGGCGCAAGTTCTCCATCAACCTCGCGCTAGCGCCGGTCGAACACAAAGGCGTCAAGGTCAACGTGATCGACACCCCCGGTTACGCCGACTTCATCGGCGACGCTGTGGCAGGTATGGAGGCAGCCGAAATGGCTCTGTTCGTGGTGGACGCCGTTTCCGGTCCCCAGGTGCAGACGGACCGGCTGTGGAAGATCGCCGGCGATATGGGGATCGCCCGTGCCATCTTCATCAACCGGCTCGACAAGGAGCACGCCGACTTCGAGGGCGCTTTGCAGGCCCTGGTCAACGACTTCGGCCATCGCGTGGGTGCCGTGCAGATTCCTATCGGCAAGGAACACGAGCTCAAGGGCGTCGTCGACATCATCCGCATGAAGGCGTACATGCATGGCGAGGGTACCGAGGTCAAGGAGACCGAGATTCCCGCGGACCTGGCCGACGCAGCCGAGCAGTGGCGCGAGAATCTTCTCGAGCTTGTCGCCGAGGCCGACGACGATCTCATGGAGAAGTACCTCGAAGGAGACAAACTCACGCAAGAGGAGCTCGAGACGCTGCTCGACAAGGCGATCGCTCAGGGCATCTTCGTCCCGGTGTTCGTGGGTTCGGCCACCGAACTGATCGGCATCAAGGACTTGCTGGACGAGATCGTCAGCTTCTTCCCGCAGCCCACCGCGCACGGCCCAGTACCGACCGCGGACGGCGGCGAGATGGAGGTGTCGACCGGCGGCGAGACGGTCGCGTGGGTATTCAAGACCATGTCTGACCCCTACGTGGGCCGGTTGAACATGGTGAAGGTCATGTCGGGCACGTTGAGCCCCAACACCGAGCTGATCGACTCCCGCACAGGCAAGAAAGAGCGGATCGGTCACGTGTTCAAGATGGTCGGCAAAGAGACCGTCGACATGCAGGCCGTTCCGGCCGGCGACATCGCCGTTCTGCCGAAGCTCGACGACGTGACCACGGGTGACACGCTCAGCACATCCGGCAAGGTCGAGTTCGCGCCTATCCCGTTCCCCGAGCCGCTGTACCCAGTGGCCATCGTCGCCTCCACAAAGGCCGACGAGGACAAGCTCGGCATGGCGCTGAACAAACTCGTGGACGAGGACCCTACGCTCGACCTCAAGCGCGACGAGGAGACCAAACAAACGGTGCTCTCCGCCCTTGGCGACACCGGCATCGACGTCGTGCTCAGCCGTCTGCGTGAGCGGTTCCATGTGGACGCCGAGCTCCAAGAGCTTCGCATCCCGTACCGGGAAACCATCCGCAGGACCGCCCAGGCGCAGGGCCGTCACAAGAAGCAGACCGGCGGTTCCGGGCAGTTCGCGGACTGCTGGCTGCGCCTCGAGCCGAACCCCGGCGGCGGCTACGAGTACATAGACGAGATCGTTGGCGGCAAGATTCCTCGGCAATACATACCGGCCGTGGACAAGGGCGTGCAGAACACCATGGCCGAGGGCGTCATCGCCGGCTATCCCGTCCAAGACGTGAAGGTGGCCGTCTACGACGGCAGCTACCACAGCGTCGACTCGAACGAGATGGCGTTCCGGACCGCCGCGCGCATCGGCTTTCGCGCCGCTGCTGAGAAGGCCGACCCGATCATCCTCGAGCCGATCGCCACTCTGGAGATCAGCGTCCCCGACGAGTACTCCGGCGCGGTAATGGGCGATATCTCTTCGATCCGCGGCAGGATCTTGGGTATGGACGCGCCCGAGCCCGGCATGCAGGTCATCAGGGCGCAGGCCCCGTATGCAGAGGTCGTGCACTACTCGACCCACCTGCGCTCCATCACGAGCGGCACGGGTACGTACACGATCCAGATCGAGTCCTACGAGCCGGTCCCCGGCGACGTGCAGAAGAAGCTGGTCGAGGAGTATCAGAAGGCTCGCTCCGAGGGCCACTAGACTCGGCATGAGCGTGGCGAAAGAGAACGAGGCCGGCCCCGAACGGGGTCGGCCTCGTGTGCATTTGGCGCCCTCTACAGGATTCGAACCTGTGGCCTTCTGCTCCGGAGGCAGACGCTCTATCCACTGAGCTAAGAGGGCTCGCTGCCTAACGCGCACCGCACCATATCATACCCGCCGGGACCCACCAACGCGGACGTGTGGACATGACCCGCCGGACCGAGAATGCGAGCCGGGCTCGTGGCGGGCGACCCCGGCGACATTCGGATATCCTTGTCACACCGAGTGCCGCTTGGGAGGAGACCCGTGTCGATCGGTAAGTGCCTCGTGATCGCGAACCCCGCCGCCAACCACGGGGAAAGCGGGCGACTGTTCCCCGTTGTCGAGGAGCTGCTGCAGAACCTGCCCCACGACACGATCGTGACGGATTCGCCAGGGCACGCGCTGGACGTTGCCAGGGACGCCGCGGGCTACGACCTGGTCGTGGCGGCCGGGGGTGACGGCACGGTGCACGAGGTCCTCAACGGTCTTATGCAGCACCCCGACGACACGCGCCCGACGCTCGGGCTGCTCCCGACCGGTTCGGGAAACGACACGAGGCGCACGCTCGGCATTTCGACCGACCTGACCCAGGCGGCCCTGGAGCTTGTCACAGGCCGGCGCAAACGCTTCGACGTCGGTCTGTGCAATGATATCTACTTCAACAACAGCTTCGCGGCCGGGCTCGACGCCAAGGTCACTGCCAAGGCGGTCGAGTACAAAGTCACGACCAAGCGCTCCGGGCTGTGGCTCTACCTGACCGCCTTGCTGCACGTGCTCTTCAACGACCTTGACAGCTTCCGGTTACGCATCTCGTTTGACGGCGCTCCCTTTGCGGAACACGACACGCTGATAGTGGCGGTGACCAACGGTCCCACCTACGGAGGCGGGTTCTTCATCACGCCCGATGCCGTGCCCGACGACGGCATGTTCGACGTGTGCATGATCGACCCGATGCCTTTGCCCGAGACGCTTCTACGCCTGCCCGCCGTAGTCATCGGCAAGCACACGAAGATGAGGCCCGTGCACATGTCCAGGCACACCTCGCTGCTGATCGAGTGCGACGTACCGGTGCCTGCGCAGATCGACGGGGAGGTCTTGCTCTCGGACCGCTACGAGGTCACCATGCTGCCGGGCGCGATCGAATGCGTCGTACCCAGGAGGGCGACATGATCGACAGCTTCCTCGCCATGCACAAGCCCGGCTACGCCACGGTCGCCACAGTGTTCGCCCTCGCGTACCTGATCGGCTCGATCCCGTGGGCCTACATCATTGTCAAGCTTGTGACCGGCGACGACGTCACCGCCCACGGCACCGGCAACGTAGGGGCTATGAACGTGCGCCGATCGACCGGCTCGTGGCGATGGTTCGTGGTCGCGATGCTGCTCGATGCCGTCAAGGGGTTCGCCCCGGTGCTCGCGGCGGCCTACCTTGCTCCCCGATTCGTCGAGCCGTTCTTCGGCGAGCTGTGGAGCCTGTCGGCGGTCGGCGGTCTGCCGGAGGTGTGGCCCGATACCTTCTACATGCAGGCCGCCGTAGCGGGTGCGGTTCTCGGGCACAACTACTCGCTGTGGATGGCGCTCACAAAGCGCCGTTTCGCCCGCACCGGAAAGGGTCTGGCGACCGGCGCTGGAGCCCTGCTCGCCTACGACTGGCGCTACTTCGTAGCGGTGCTCGTGGTCGGGCTCGCCGTCATCGCGCTCACCCGCTACATGATGGCGGGCCAGGTGGCCGCTGCTGCCGCGCTGCCCGTGACCGCGCTGGCGCTGCGCTCGCCCGACTGGCCGTTCGCGCTGGTCATGGCTGCTGTGGTGTACGCCGCCCACCACAAGCGGTTCGTGGGTCTGCTGCACGGCGAAGAGCCGAAACTCTACGTCGAGGACCGAATGGGTCCGAGAGGCTAGCACCAGTCGCGGTCGCTCTCAGGGCAAGAAGAAGGGCCGAACGTCATGTACGGCCCTTCGCGCGTACTTGTCTGGTGAGGCGCTAGTCCTGCGAGATGGCCTCACTCGGGCAGGAATCGACACAGATGCCGCACTCGGTGCAATCCTCGGGACGAGCAAGCACGGCGACGTCCTCGAGGTCGTAGCAGCTCTCGGGGCACTCATCGACGCAGATTCCGCACGCGGTGCAGAGGTTCGAGTCAACTACAGGTACGGACATGGCTTTAGATCCTTTCGACGCTCGTGCGCTGACAAGGTGGCGACATGATAGCACTTACGAATCTTTACGCCCTACGTCACTTTGTCGCGCACTTCTTCCGGGTTCCAGAAGCAAAACGGGTACGTCCGATCTGTTAGGACTTCGGAGACCGCCTGCAGACCTTCCAGACGCTCCAGCTCTGCCTCGTACTCGTCCCTGAGTGGTGCAAGCAGCGTGCCGAGGGTGGCGTTCACGTCACGAATCTGAATGCCGAGTGACTTCTTGTCCGCGCCCTGCGCACCAATCGCTTCGACGAGTTCGCGCTTCCGGCGCGCAAGCTCGACGGCGCGCGACCGTTCCTGGGCAGAGTCGTACGCGACCTCGCCCACAAGCGAGTCGGGGTTGTGCTCAAGGCGGTGAAGCAGCTGCCGCATCTCGCTGATCTCGTCATCGGTCACGAGGTGCCCGCCAAGCGGCAGGTACATGGTAAGAGAAGCCACCGTGTATGGCGGCGGTTGAATTCCCAGATAGCCCTGGATGATGGCGTCGGTCACGCGGTCGTAGTTGCCCCCGCCTACGCCATGGATGAACAGGTCGGCCACAAACAGGCGCGCGTACATAGTGAGCGTTGTTGCCCGCGGCGCGCACGCGAACCCGGCGTCGGCGAGCGCCAAGGCCGCCGCAGGCGCGTCGCCGGGCAGTTCGACGTGACCTCCGTCGACCTTGAGCAGCAACCGGTCACCGACCCGTCGCACGAACGCCGGATCGCGCTTTCCATTGCCGAGGAGCCAGAAGGGCGATTCGACCCAATCACCCTCGCGGCGCAGGTCCGGGAACGGTTGCGCCTCGCTCCGAATGCCGCTCATTTCTCGGAACGCAGCCAGCTCGCCGTTGTGCGTGAATGCGAAGCTTTCCGCATCGGCCAGCAGGTGAGCCACGAACAGCCGGTACGTCTCGAACCCGGCAATCGTACTCACCGGCAGTTCGAGGTAGTCCGTGCGTGCGGTGGCCTCGAATCGGCGCCGTGCGAACGTAACGAGCTCGGACAGGTTGGTGGCGTCAATGCTCGCAGAGCGCATGCACTCACAGAACTCCGAGAAATGCCTCCGAATCGCAGGAGCCGGCAGGGTGGCGAGCATCTCGTCGCCAGCACCGCACACTTGCTCGATGCGTTCAGCGTTGGGTACAGGCGCGCATGCGTAGCACGAGTCGGGGGACCCAACGGCAAGCTCGCGCACGCAGCGTTCGACGGCCGGCTTCAGACACGGAGCGGCGACCTCCACGCTCTCGAACCGATCGGTGTCGACGACAAGATCGATCGCCGCCGCCCCGGTCTGGTCGGCGAGCCGCTGGAGCAGGAAGTTCTTCACCCACACGCCGGGGTGGTACAGCTCGGGCTGGTGTCCGGTCATCACGAGCAAATCCGGATCAGGTGACGGCGATGCCACCGGCACGCCGAGTCTGGTGGAGAAGGCAGATGCCGCCTCGACCGCTTCCCTGCGCGCTTGTGCGCGCAGCTCGCGAATCGCGCGTCCGGCAACCGGGGTCTCCCACGCCCGAGCGAGCGCCGGCGTCGTCCGGGCAAGTCCGGCCCACTCCTCGTACGGCGGGTGGGCCAGGATCTCACCGTGCCCCTGCGGAACCTCGGGCTTGGAGTGAAGCATCGGCTACACCAGGTCTTCTGGCGCGGCGATGCCGACCGGCTCAAGCGCGTAGAACGGCTCGCCTGCGCCGGCGCGGATGAGACCGCCCCACATCCTGGCTGCGTCGGCCGTCATCTCGATGACGTCCCTGTTCGCCGGATTGGCTTCGAACTGGGACTCGTAGGCCCTCAGCGCCGCGAGCTTCTTCTGCAAGTCGTTCTCGATGTCCACCACGAAGGAGGGTTCGCGCAGGAGTCTCAGATGCACCGCCATGTACTGGTAGACGCGCGCGGGGTAGTGCGGCTCCCCCGCCATATCGGTCTTGGTGAACTTCGCGTAGAAGCGCGCAGCGGTGGCGATCGCACTCGCAGCGACGTGGTCAGGATGAGCGTCTTTCGGGTACGGGATGAACAGTATGCGAGGTCGAAGCTCTCGGATGACCTGGGCAAGCTCGGTACGCGCCTCCACCGTGTCCATGAGGTACCGGTTCGGTTGCGAGAGCGTACGCCTGTCCTGCACGCCGAGGACCTCGGCGGCGCGTGCGGCTTCCCGCGCGCGTGTCTCACGCGTACCGTACGGTGTCGGCTCACCGTCCGTGAGGTCGACGATCGCGACGCGCATGCCTCGGCGCACCAAGCCGGCGACCGTACCGCCCATGCCGATCTCGACATCGTCTGGATGGGCGCCGACACATACGGCGTCGATCATCGTCCCTCCTCGGCAAGTGCGCGGTTCCACACCCTCATGTAGTAAGCGTAGCGCTTCTCATGGTCGTCGAGGTCCTCGCCGAACGAGCGGTCATGATCGTAGTAGATGCGCTCGACAGCGAGTTCTCGTATGTTCAAGCCTGCCTTCCAGGCTTTCGCCCACAGCTCCAGCGGCATGCCGTATCCAGGCTCGTCGAACGTGAAACCGTCCAACGATGCGAGCCGGTACGCCTTGAACCCACAGAAGGCATCCGTGATGCCCCAGCCCGTCAGGCCGTTTACTTGCGCGGTGACGCGACGGTTGATGGCCTGGCGCGAGGCGGGAACCTCTCCCACCTCCTGACTCTCCGGCCGGTACCGGCTTCCCGACACGATGTCGACTCCCTCGTCCAGCGCATGCAGGAACTCGCCGATGTGCGCAGGCTCGTGCTGGCCGTCGCAGTCCATCGTCACGAGCCGTGCCACGCCGCGCGCACGGGCGACAGCGAACCCCTCGGCCAATGCCCTGCCGTAGCCGAGGTTGCCGGGATGCACGATGAGGGTGATATCGTCTCGGGCGAGCAGCGCGGCGTGCGTGCCGTCCGTCGATCCGTCGTCGACGACAAGCACCTCCCCGTCGAACTGCGCCCGGACCGCATCGAGCACGGCATCGACAGTTGTGGCCTCGTTATAGATCGGCAGCAAGACTGCGTCGCTCACGGTGCCTCCGTCCGGAATCGCGGCTGAACGGAGAGTCTACTCTGTGGCGCCTGGCGAGGTAGCCTCACGCACTTCGAAGGTCGTGCGGACAGCCGTTTGAGGTCCGAGCATGCCCCGAACCGTGCAGTATTTCTCTTCGGACAGCTCGATGGACCGCTGGACGGCCGCTTCCTTGACAGCGTAGCCGGTCACGATGTAGCGAAGATGGATGTCGGTGTAGATCTTGGGATACTCGTCCTCGCGCTGCGTGGCCTGGACGGCGATCTCCAAACCGCGCACATCCTGTCGCTTCTTCTCGAGTATCGACAGCACATCCATCCCTGTGCACCCCGCCAGCGCGCACAGGAAGGCTTGCAGCGGCCTGATGCCTGCGTCGTCGCCGGCATGCTCGCTGCGTGCGTCCAGCACAACGGTGTGGCCTGCTTCGTCCCAGCCGACTGCTTGCCGACGACCGGCGAACCGAACGGTCACTTCGTCCATAGCGGAGATACCCCCTGGAGATCGCATGCCTCTACCGTGTGGAGTCTACCCGGTATCTTAGATCTTGCGACCTACCATGGCTGCGAGCTCACGGGGATTCATCGCCTTGCTGATGGCTTCCTCGAACGTGACCTTGCCACCCTGCAGCAGGATCTTCAGGTGCTGGTCCAGCGTTTGCATTCCAAGCGACGCGCCGCCCTGGATGATTGTGGACATCTGGTGCGTCTTGCCTTCACGAATCAGGTTTTGGATCGCGGGGATGCCGAGCATGATCTCCATCGCGAGTACGCGACTTCGGCCGTCGGTGGAGCGGAGCAAGACCTGCGACAAGACACCTTCGAGCGTACCGGAAAGCTGCATGCGGACCTGTTGCTGCTGGTGCGGCGGGAACACGTCGATGATTCGGTCAACGGTCGCCGGTCCACCGGTCGTATGCAGCGTCGCAAGGACCAGGTGACCGGTTTCGGCAGCGGTGATTGCGGCTGAAATGGTCTCGAGGTCGCGCATTTCGCCGACAAGGATCACGTCGGGGTCTTGGCGCAAGACGCGCTTGAGCGCCGACGCGAACGAATGGGTGTCCTCACCGACCTCACGTTGGTTCACGTAGGACATCTTGTTCTTGTGCATGAACTCGATCGGGTCCTCGAGCGTGATCACGTGCACCGAGCGAGTCTCGTTGATGTGGTCGATCATGGCGGCGAGTGTCGTCGACTTACCGGAACCGGTCGGTCCCGTCACGAGCACGAGCCCACGAGGCCGCTCTGCGAGATACCTGCATACCTTCGGCAGGCCCAACTCCTCCAGAGTCGGAATGCGCAACGGGATCACACGGAACACCGCGCCCATCGAATTGCGCTGCTGAAACACGTTGGCCCTGAAGCGTGAGACTCCCGGGATGCTGTACGCGAAGTCGAGTTCCAGCTCTGTCTCGAACCGCTTGCGCTGCTCCTCGGAAAGCAGGTTGAGGATCATCTCCATAGTGTCGCGCTGGGTAAGCGCGCGGGTGTTCTCGACTGGCACGATCTCCCCACGCAGCCTTATGCCGGGAGGGCTGCCCACTGTGATGTGCAGGTCCGAACCGCCGCGATCGATCATGAGGCGGAGCAGGTCGTCGATGTGCGGTGCGTCCGTCTGCTTGGGCGGCTCAGCCCCCAAACGACCTTCTGGCGCCGGTCCAGCCGGTTCCGTCACGGACGGCGCGGAAATGGGCACCGGCGCAGGAGCCGGCGAGACGACCGGTGCGTCGGCGTCAGCCGCCGTTACCCCACCAGCCGCTCGGGGAAGAGCGGAGTCTGGCACGTTCGGCGGAGGCCCGGGGATACCGTAACCGGACGGAGCTTGAGGCTGCTCCGGCGCTCCGGCGGATGCTCGTACCGGTCGGACAGCGTCGTCGCCGGCCTCGGCCGTCTCGGCACCCGCCGCTGCGGCAGGTGCCTGAGCGGCGGGTATCGCATCTGCGGGCCCAGCTGCTCCTGTAAGCATGAGGATCTTCTCGGTGATTGTCCCGACAGGACCGCTCGCGGGCATGTGCGCGACCGCACCCGCTTGCCGCGCCTTGAGGGCAGACGACTCGCTGGGCTGCAGGGAGAGGATTATCACCTTGGCCTCAGACCCCCCGTTGCCCTTGATCTGCTCGGTGAACGAGTACCCGTCCATTCCCTCGAGTTCGCCGTCCACGACGATCACGTCGGGGTGTTGTGAATCGACCATCCCCATGGCACGTGGTGCAGAGAGGGCCGACATCACTTCAATGCCGGAACCCGCAGCCTGAAGCTGCTGGCGTATCTGCTCTACCAGCGACGCGTCCTCGTGAACGAGGAGTACCTTCTTCCCAGCCACAGAGGCCCCTTCCATACGAGACGTCCGGCTGCCGTTCAGCCGAACAGCGTTTGAACACATCCTTACTAATCGGCATCCGAAACGCCGCACTCAAGGCCATCGTGTGGGTGTAGACCTGCGATTTGCCGCTCTTTGCGGCTAGAATGATGGCTCTGCGACAAACGTGACCTTCCGACGAGCGGGAGCAAAGCACATGAGAATGCACATCGAGTCTCTCGCCCATGGCGGAGACGGAGTGGCGCATCTCGACGACGGGCGGGCAGCGTTCGTCGCGGACGCATGTCCAGGCGACACCATCGAAGCAGAGGTCCTGCAGGACAAAGGCCGCTACGTCCGTGCGCGAATCACCGCGATCGTCGAACCCTCACCCGATCGAGTAGACCCGCCTTGCCCTTACTTCGGCGAGTGCGGCGGCTGTCAATGGCAGCATGTGAAGCACGACGTCCAACTGAAGGCGAAGACCGCAGCTGTCCGCGATGCCCTCGAACGCATCGGTCACATGGAGGCGCCACCCGTTGCGGAATGCCTTGCTAACGACATGCCGTATGGCTACCGCAACAAGATCGAGCTGGTCGTCTCGCAGCAGTCCGGCCGACTGGTCCTCGGCTTCCACCGGCGGAGCAGCTCGGAGGTCATACCGATCGAAGCATGTCTGTTGCTGCCCGAGCGTGCCAGGAACGCACCAAAGGCCCTCCAAGGGGCGCTGCGTTACATCACCAGCGGGCGCGACGTAGCTTTGGCTCGCGTCGCGTTGCGTGTGGCGGCGAATACCGGCGACCTCGAAGTCGCGCTGTGGACGAGACCTGGGCCGTTCCCCCGCAAGCTCGCTGCAACGGCGATCTCTGAAGCGGTGGGAGCGACCGGCGTCGTCCGATGCATGTTCAAGGGGCCTGAAGAGAGCCGCGATGTCGTCGGCGTCGAGATCCTCAAGGGCCGGGGAGCATGGCGGGAGCGGCTCGGCGGACACTCCTTGCTTGTTTCAGCGCCGTCGTTCTTCCAGGTCAACACTACCATGGCCGAGCGGCTAGTCGAAGCGGCCGTGAACCTTCTCGAACCGGCCGGTCACGATGTGCTCGACGTCTTCGCGGGAGTCGGCACGTTCACGCTGCCGTTGGCCGCCCGGACTCACGTCACGGCCATCGAGTCGTCCGGCGCTGCGATCAGCGACCTGAAACGGAACCTCGCGAACGCGGTGCTCGATGCCGACATAGCTCCCGGCGATGCCTCATTCGTCCTGCGGGACCTGGAAGGGCCGGTTGAACGCGTCCTGCTCGACCCGCCGCGTGCGGGCCTGCACCCGGACGTCGTAGGCCAACTCACACGCATGCGACCGCAACGTCTGGTGTACGTCTCGTGCGACCCGGCGACTCTCGCCAGAGATGCGCGCTTGCTCGCTCGGGCCGGTCTACAGCCGGTGTCGGCTCAACCGCTCGACCTGTTCCCGCAGACCTACCATGTCGAAACGGTCGCGGTCTTCGAGACAGCGAACGGAGGCTAGACGAGTCGGCCTACCTCGGGGAAGTCCGTCACGTACACATCGTGGGGCGCGTCTTCGTGGTCCTCGGTCATGTCACGGCCTGCCTGGTGCATCGCTTCGTGATCACCCTCGGGCCACATCGCGCTCTCGGTCACGTCGTACACGGTCCCCTTGTACGCCACATACGCGCGATTGCCGTCTTGACCGTTGTACTTCGCAAGCTCCTCGGCAGTGAACTCCTTCATGGTGCCTCCATGGGGACAATCGGCCGGGCAGGTCACGGCTTGTTTTTCCCCGTGGACGCGCTGCGCCTAACCAGTGAGGGCGCCCACAAGACAAGAGCGCACGCGAGCGCGAGCGGTGTGGGCGAAAGCGAACGGTACGCGATCAGCGCCGGAGGCGGCTAGTCGGCCTCGAGACGTTCGCGCAGCTTTATGAGGTCGACCACGATCTTGCGACCTTTGGTGGCTACGACTCCCTCTTTCGCCAGGTTCGAGATGATTCGGCTCGCTGTCTCGCGAGACGTGCCGGCAAGGGTTGCTATGTCGTAGTGTGTCAGTCCCTGGATCACCGGCACGCCGCGAGACTCATAGCTCGCCGTGGCCACGTTCAGAAGAACACGCATCACGCGGTGTGTCGCATCATGGAAGGCCATGTCTTCGAGCCGTGCGATGGTGTGGCGCAGGCGCCGAGACAGCGTGGCGATCAAGGAAAGCGCCAAGCGCGGATTGAGCTGGATCGCGACTGAGAGGTCTTTCGCATCGAGACTGAACAGCTCGATCTCGGTCACGGCGATGACGTCGGCGGAGCGCGGCTCGGCATCCACAAGGCTCATCTCGCCGAAGTGGGCCGGCGCCTCCAAGTAGTTGAGGGCGAGTTCCTTGCCGTCCGGCGAGGCCAATGAGACCTTCACGCGGCCCGACACGAGCAGATACATGGACTGGCCTGAATCGTTCTGGTTGACCACGAATGCGCCTTTGGGATAGGTGCGGAACTGCACCATCTCCGCGAACGTCTCGAGGTCCTCGGCCGACAGGTCCGCGAACATCGGGATGGCGCGCAGCTTCGCGATCGAGCTGTCTTTCGTGGTCTGCGTCTTCATACCAGGTATTCTCGGCCTTTCGCTTCTGTGACTTGAGACACACACTACATATTCTCGTCACGCCGCGACAGACGAGCAACCACCCGGACACACCGCCCGCACACCACCTGGACGCAGAAGGGCGAGGCCCGCGTGCAAGCCCCGCCCGTCAAGCGGTCTATGTCGGCCCAGTGCTACGCCATCGCCGGTCGTTGACACCCACCGCGGATGAAGTCGATGAAGAGCGGTGTCAAGTGCGGTATGAGCTCCGGCAAGTACGTGGGCATCAGCGCCTCCATCGTCTTGGGCAGAAGGTCCGGAATCAGTTCGGCCATGTCGGCCGGCATCTCGCCGATGTAGTCTTCCACCTCACGTACCATGTCCGGCATCACCTTCTTGAGAATCCCGGGGGCCATCGCGGGGAACATGAGCGGCATCATCTTGTTCATCATCGCTAGACCGCCAGGGACGTTGCGCATGGCGCACATCATCGGTGCCATGCCTGCCGGCATGTTGTCCATCATCTGCGGGAATATCCGCGTCATGAACTTCGCCATGTTCTCCGGCTGCATGAGGAAGATGAACTTCTCGAAGTAGCTCCACATGTACATGGAGTACTCAGTCGTCTCGGGGATCTCGTAGCCGGCCGCCTCGGCGACCACTCGAGCCAGGTCGTCGATTTTCAGACCGAGATCGTTCTTGATGTTGCTGTCGCGCAGCTGCACCTGGCAACACGGACACAGCGCCACGACGCGGTCAGCGCCGACATCGACCGCCTCCTGCAAACGATGCTTGCCGAGGATGGGCGCTACCGGCGGCTCGCCGATCAGCGTGAGGACAGAACCGCAGCACAGGCCTTCTTCACGGTTGTGCTCCATTTCGACGTACTCGACACCCGGGATGGCCTTGAGCATGTCTCGCGGCGGCTCGTAAATGCCCTGCGCACGCCCGATGTGGCATGAATCGTGGAAGGTTATCGTCTCTCCGGCGAACGCATCTTCCTCGAGCGCTATCTTGCCGTCAGCCATGGCCTCAGCCACGAGCTCGGAGTAGTGCTTGACCTCGAACTCGTATTCCTCACCGCGCTCCGCAGCCAGGTTCGCGTACATCTCCTTCCAGACCAGTCCGCAGGCGGGACACGACGTCACAATCGTCTTGGCGCCGCGCTTGCGCGCCTCGGCAACGTTGTACTCGAAGATCTCCTCGAACAGGTCCCACTTGCCCGAGACCTTCATCGGGATGCCGCAACATGCCTCGTCGGTCCCCATGTAGCCTATGTCGTATCCGGCGTCGGTCAGCAACCTCACCGAGGCCTCCGCGATGTCCTTCTCCACGAAGCTCGCGGTGCAGCCCGCGAAATACACGATGTCGGACTGCTTGTTCCATCCGCCGTCCTCGTCGGCCAGCTTCGCCTTCAGGTCCTCGGGCACCCAGTTCGCACGGTTCTCGGCCTTGCCGGCCCATATGTCACGCTCGCCGCGAAGCGACGCAGCGATCATCTCAAACGCTGGGAACGTGCCGCGCGACTCCTTGTGGACTAGCTGTCCGCGCATCTCCATCCAGTTGTGCTCGACGGGAAGCTGTAGCTGGCAGCGCGTGTTGCATACCTCGCACGTCGTGCACACGAGGAACGTATCGACGGCGGAACGGTCGAACTCCTCTTTACCCTCGATGACCTCGCGCAGGAAAGCATACTTCCCACGCGGCGACTGCGATTCCCAACCTCGGCCGCTGTACTGCTCGCACGTGCTCACGCAGTAGCCGCAGCGGGCGCACGCGTAGGACATGAAGACCACGTCACCCGGGATGCCGTTCTTATCCTTGGCAAGGTCACCACTGCGCTTGGGCGGTTTCGCAGCGTTCGCGATCGGACGCACGAGCGGCTCAAATGCGCCTGCGGTACCCATGAGCAGGTCGATCACCCCGGACCCGAGCACCTTGCCCGGGTTCATGACGCCCTTCGGGTCGACCGAACGCTTGTATGAAGCCAGCGCCTCGACCTTCGGCTTGCCCAGGACCGACTCGGCCTCTCGCCGGAAGTACAGCCCCGTCGAGTAGGCTGATCCGCCGTGCGCCTTGGCGATCTTGATGACGGACAGCGACAAGGCAAAGGCCATGTTGAACGCGAAGCTGCGCTCGTCATGCGGGATGAAGCCGAGCAGAACAACCTGGTCGCCCTTGGCGTGCATGCCCTCGAGAATGAACGGCTGCTTGATCTTCGAGCCGATCTCGGCGAGGACGTCGGTCATCTCGGTCAAGGGGACGACGACTTCGGTCGGCACGAGCGACGGCCCGATCCGCTTCAGGCGCATGGGCGCGAATCGCAGCTCCCACTCGTGCTCGGCGGCCTCGTGGTCGAGCTCGTTCCCGCCGGCCGCGGTGATGATGCCCTCGAGCGCGGCATCGATCGCACCGCGACGGGACTCCGGATACGCGATCATCGCGATGTAGGTCTCGGGCAGCACGGGCTCGTAGTGTTCGTGCTCCATCTCGTAAGGGTGACCGTGGCTGTGAGGGAGCTGCTTCTTCAAGCGGATCGACTCAGGGTTCAGGAACGTGATCGACCAGACAGGAAGCCTCTGCTCGGAGATCGCCTTGAGAGCGGCGCCGAGCGCGTATGCGTCGTCGAAGGCGATGGCACGATGCATTTCGTTCTCGAGGGACCGGACCTTGAAGGTCAGCTCGGTGATGATGCCGGTGATGCCTTCAGCATCGGCGACCACGTCCTGAAGCTCGACGCCGGTGAACTGTCGTACCTCGCCCGTCGGCAACACCACCCGCGCCGATACGACGTTGTCCTTGAACGTCCCGTACTCATACGAGCCGAAGCCCGCCCCACCCTGAGCGAGCCAGCCTGCAGCTCCCGAGCTCGGTGTCGAGGAAGGGTACAGCCGAAGACTCAGTCCGTGCTTGGCGATCTCGCGCTCGATCTCTTCCCAGATCGCCGACGCTTGCACCGTGACAGTCAGGTTCTCGGTGTCGATGTCGAGCACCCTGTGCAGGCCGGACATGTCGACCACCACTGCGCCGGTTCTCGGCAGCACGCCACCATAGCCCGATGTTGCCCATCCGCGTGGGACCAACTCGATGCCCTCGCGCTGGGCTAGTTTCGCGAGCCGGACTATCTGGTCCTCGTCCTTCGGACGGACGACAGCTCCTGCTACGCCCGCCGGCACGAACGGCTTGACAAGCTTCGGCATCGCACCGATGTCGAACGAATACATCTTGCGCTCGACCCGGTCGGTGCGCATTCGCTCGCCGAAGATGTCTCGGAGCTCGCGCTCGACTCTCTCAGTAACGGCAGCCATCTGGTATCGCTTCCTTCCAGCACTCGCGTCCTTGTGAAACGCTTCTCTTACTTGGCTACAAAAAGCGGGACGTCATATGCCCGGTAGGGTATTGCGAGGTCCGGTCTCAGCATACCCTCCCCGGTATCCGTGAGTCAAGGGAACTTAAGGTCACGATGCAGGAAGCCGGCAGACCGGCGTGCTACCATGCCTAGACCCCGTACTCGACCTGGAGGACCCCACGCATGCAGGCGATACTCTTCGACCTCGACGGGACGTTGCTCGACATCGACCTGTCGCAGTTCCTTGACCGCTACTTCGGCGCGTTAGCTGAGACTGTCGCCACGCTCGTGGCCGCCGAGAACGTGGAGTCGGCCATGCGTGCGATCAGCGAGTCGACCGAGGCGATGATGGTCCCCCACCCCGGTCACACGAACCGTGAGGTGTTCCACCGGCGGTTCCGAGCACTGGCCGGTGTTGACCTCGACGAAACGTGGCAGTCCTTCCATCGCTTCTACGAGGAGCGATTCCCCCGCCTCGGCGACGGCTACGGACCCGTCGAGGGTGCGCACGAGGCACTCGGTGCAGCGCGCGAGTGCGGGCTGAAGATCGCCGTGGCAACAAACCCGATCTTCCCGAAGCGGGCGGTGGAACATCGCCTTAGCTGGGCGGGTGTGGCGCCCAGCCAGGTCGACCTCATCACGTCCTACGAGACGATGCATGCCTGCAAGCCACACGCAGCGTACTTCAAGGAGACCGCGCTCATGCTCGGCGTCGAGCCCGCACAGTGTCTCATGGTCGGCGACGACCCGATTCTCGACATGGCTGCCGCGGATGTAGGGATGGACACCTACTACGTGGGTCCCAGCTCCACCGTGCACGCAACCTACACTGGAGACCTAACCGGGGTCGCATCGTTGTTGCATCGTCTCTGCACCTGAGGGCGAACTGCGAGCATCGCCCACGTGGTTTGCCCGCGCCCTATCGGGTCAACAACACCTAGCGGGCGAACTTGCGCCTGATCAAGGCGACCCACGCACCGTCCATGCGCTGGTCGTAGTGATACTCGTATTTGCCGCGACTCTCCTTGCGAAGGTCGAGCTGGTACCCGAGTCCGGCAGGCTCATGGTCACAAATCACCACGAGGCTGTCATTGCAGTCGAGCTCGAGCAGCTTGTCGATCAACGCGAACACGATCGGCCGCCGGAGCCCTGGAGTGAAGCCCCGCACGTCGATTACCAGTCCATTGGATGTTCCGGCGAACATGAGCCCCCGTCCCAGCACGCGTGCCCACGTGGAGTAGTCGATGGCTCATTTCTGCGTCGGACGCTTCTTTCCTCTCGGAGTCGTCCAACGAGAGCAGCCCGTCCTCTACGAACCACCGTCTTCCTCGTTCTCGTACAGCTCCGCAATGTCGGCGCCAGCACAGCCGGCGGTCTCCCGCGGACTCAGCGATTCGCGGTCCGTCTCACACTTCTCGCGCAACTCGTCGTCTTCAGGCATCGTCGGCTTGCCACCAAGTGCTTCGCGCTCCGTACGGCGGCGCTCCTGAGCGTCCATCTGCTCGCCCTTTCCTCGTGGGGCTCCTAATACTCAACATTCCCCAGTCTGTCTGACACGTGCGATGGGAGTTCAACGCAGGTACTATCCGTGGTGACGGCGGAGTACGCGTAGGGACACGCATCTCCGTCCGCGCACACGACTTCATGCAGCGTATCGCCTCGCGTTGGGGGTCATGAAGATGATTCGTGCTGTGAAATGGTGTGTCCATGCGTGCTAGGCGCATGCGGCAAGCTCCCATCGCCCTTTCCGGGCGAATCCACCTCAAACACGACGTCCCTCCCCGCGATTCGTCCGCGAGAGGCAATTCTCCTGCGCTGGCCACCAGCCCTCCTGAGGTTTCGCTCGCGCTCACATGCTGCGATTTGCAGGAGTGCGTCGAAGAACGGGCATATATCACCCTGAGTCCGAAGAGAAAGGATGATGCCGTGTAGGAGCGTGTTCGTTGGCACGCAGCGCCACTGCCTGGATCTGCCGGCGCGTCGTGCCGTGTCGTTCTGTCTGTACAGGAGAAGGAGGTGTATCGCATGGCGAATGAGGAGCGCGGCGCGCTGTACCAACTGCTCGCAGTTCGAGGTGTCACGCGTCGGGATTTCCTCAAGTGGTGCGGCGCGACAGCAGCGTTGATGGGTCTGTCCGAGAGCTACGTGCCGCAGATCGCCGCTGCGGTAGAGAACGCAGCGCTGATGCCGCAGGCCCCGGCTTTGTGGATCAACGGAGGCGCTTGTAGCGGTTGCACCGAGTCCATGGCACAAGCGGATTACCCCGACGTGGCTACCGTCCTGCTCGACTTGCTCTCAATCAACTACTTCGAGACCGTCATGATGGCCCAGGGTGAAGACGCTGAGGCCGCCAAGGCGGACACTATCGCGGAGGGCGGCTACATCTGCATCTACGAGGGCTCGGTGATGAGAGGCTTCGAGGGCAACGTGTTGCGTGTCGCAGGAAGGCCGCAAACTGAGGAACTACCTGAGTTGTTCGGGAACGCAGCCGCAATCATATCCGTGGGTTCGTGTGCCGTGGACGGCGGCTGGGTTGCCGCGCGGCCGAATCCCGGGGATGCGACCGGTGTCACCCAGTTCTGTGCTGACAACGACATCGATACCCCCGTGATCAACCTGCCGACCTGTCCGGTCAACCCCGAGTGGGTCGTCGCCATGGTCGTGGACGTGCTACTTCTCGGAGAACTCGAAAGCGGAGCGATCCTGGACAAGTTGGACGAGTTCGGTCGTCCTAGGCTGATCTTCGGCCAGACGATCCACGACAACTGCCCGCGTCGAGGCCACTTCGAGAACGGCGAGTTCGTCTACGAGTTCGGAAGCGAAGAGGAGGCGAAGGGGTACTGCCTCTACGCCGTCGGCTGCAAAGGCCCGCAGACATTCACCAACTGCCCGATCGTGCGCTGGAATCGCCGCGCGTCGTGGTGCGTTGAGTCCGGATCGCCGTGCATCGGATGCGGGACCGCTGGTCCAGAGCCAGGCATGAACTGGGTCGACCAGGGTGCACCGTTCTTGAACCGTCACCGCGACCTCCCGATCGGTGACGACACTACCGTTCAACCCACGACTGTCGGTGTAATCGCTGGCGCGGCCGTAGGTGGCGTGCTGATCGCCCACGGCATCGGCATGAAGGCCGCAGGCCGTATGGACGGCGGAGCCGACTACGAAGAGATGAAGGATTACGATCGCAAGAGGGGAGGCGGTAAGTAGTGGCACGCGCAGTTGTCGATCCGTTGACCCGAATCGAGGGTCACCTTCGCGTAGAAGTGGAAGTCGACGGAGGCGAGGTCAAGGACGCTTGGGTCTCCGGCACGCTGTATCGCGGCATGGAGACCGTGCTACAGGGCCGCCGCCCACAAGACGCCTTCTACGTCGCACAGCGCATCTGCGGGGTGTGTCCGATCTCGCATGGTCACGCCTCCACCATGTCCGCTGAAAGCGCCTTTGGACTCACGATCCCTGAAGGCGCACGCCTCGTGCGCAACATTATCGAGGCAGCACAGTACCTGCACTCGCACGTGCTGTGGTTCTACACGCTCGCAGCGCTCGACTACGTCGACCCGGTCAAGGCGCTGTCGGCAAACATCGCCGACACCTACTCGCTCGCTGAGCAAGCTGGCACGAGCGTCTCTGACTTCGGCGCAGTGGCCAAGCGTCTCACTGCCTTTGTGGAGACGGGCAACTTGTCCATCTTCAGCAATGGATGGTTCGGCCATCCGGCCTACGCGGAGGACACGCCGGCCGAGCTGCATCTCATTGCGGTGGCGCACTACTTGGAGGCGCTCGAGATCCAAGCGGAAGCTGCCACCGTCATCGGAGTCATGGGTGGCAAGTTCCCACACTTCATGACATCGATCAACGGTGGTACTGCTTTCGTACCCACCGAGGAGAAGCTCGACGACGTCCTGTACCGCCTCACGCGCGTAGTGGACTTTGTCAACAACGCGATGATTCCCGACACGCTTGCCATCGCCCCGTTCTACTTGGGCGCGACCGGCTACGGTGCTGGAGTCGGCAACTTCCTGTCGTGGGGCGTCTTCAACGATCCCGGTCTTGGCATTCACGACCGCTACCTTCCCGCGGGCTTCATCCAGGGTGGGTTCAGCGTCGACGATGTCGATCCGGCGAACGTGAACGAGTACGTGGAACACTCCTGGTACAGCTCCGAGACCGGTCTCAACCCGGCGGGCGGCAAGACGGTCGCCGAGTTCACCGAGTACGACACGAACGACAAGTACTCGTGGGGCAAGGCCGTACGTTACCAGGACGTCCCCGCCGAAGTCGGTCCCCTTGCTCGCATGCTCGTCGCCTACCTGCGAGACAACCCTGTACCGGACGGCGTGCGCTCTCCCAAGACGCTGATCGACTTCGCACTCGACCAACTCGGTGTGCCCGGCCAACCGGAGCTTCTGATCTCGCTGCTCGGCCGTGTGGCTGCTCGAAACCTAGAGACCGCCTTCGTGGGCGACCTGGCGATTCAGCAGTTCCTCGAGTTGACCGAGTACATCAAGGGCGGCGACCCGAAGTGGTTCGAGCCGCACGACGTCGTCGACGGAAAGGGTGCCGGTCTGTGGGAGGCACCCCGTGGGTCAGTGGCTCACTGGATGAGTGTCGAGGCAGACAAGATCGCCAACTACCAAGTGGTCGCACCCACCACATGGAACATCGCACCACGCGACGCGGATGGTGTCCGCGGTCCGATGGAAGAGGCCCTCGTCGGCGCTCCGGTGATCGATCCCGAGAGGCCGATGGAAGTTGTCCGCATCGCCCGCAGTTTCGATCCTTGAATCGGATGCGCGGTTCACGTGATTGAACCGAAAACCGGCAAGGAAGCGTTCGTTCACACCAAGCCGATGGGGGTGAAGTAGCATGGCACACCCCGCACATTACCGTGAGGCACATCCGATGCCGTTCGTGCTCACGCACTGGATCAACCTGATCGCCATTGTGGCACTTGCCTTCTCGGGCTTCTACATCCACTACCCCTTCTTCCCGGGTTTCATGGGTATCGCCCGTGGCATGCACTTCTTCTTCATGTTCGTGCTCATCATTAACCTCACGTTCCGCATCGTGGCTGCATTCTTCGTGAAGTCGGCGACCATGCTTGGCTCACGTGAGGTGGACACTGACATCAAGAACTGGCTGCCACAGAAGGCCAACCGCCATCAGATGTGGGCGTGGGTCAAGTACTACACGTTCCTTAAGAAGGAGCACCCGATCTCGGCCAAGTATGGTGTCCTACAGAAGATCGCCTACTTGTTCACCGTGCCGCTGACGTTCTTCATGGCGTACACGGGTTTCTCTATCTACGCGCCGACGATGGACTGGGCGTTGTTCCAGTGGGGCGTGGACCTGGTAAATGGGCCGATGAACATGCGGATCATCCACTACTTCACCATGTGGGTGTTCGTCATCTTCACCGCCTTCCATGCCTATCTGGCCAACGTCGAGGGCTTCTCACCGTCCAAGATCATCTTCGCTTGGAAGGAGACCCAAGGCCTCGAGTTCGACGCGGAGGGCAAGGTAGTCGGCGGCAAGTCGCACTAACGAATCCGCTCACGGCCCACAATCGACGATGCAAGGCCCCGGTACTCTGCCGGGGCCTTGCCATTCCCATGCGGTACCGGTCCTGCGTCCACTGGTCCTTCTGCCCTGAGCTGCGCAGGAACATCTCACGTCACGTCGAAGCCAATAATGGGACGCTAGAGTGTAACCGGCACTGGCACATCGGTGGGACTGTGTGGGGAACGGTCGAGATACGCTTCTCGGCTCTTCAGGGGGTCACAGTCTGTTTGGGCGCGCACGGCGTCAGCATCCCGATTCCGGCATGTATAGGTAGTCTCGTCGGAAGAGGACTGCATGCTGTCCGAGCGGATAATCACCGGAGCACTCCGTCTCCTCAACCACAAGTACCTGGCACAAGAGCCGTGTGATCTCGAGATGCTGCCGACGCCTTCTCCGGATGACGGCTATGTTCTCTACGCGCACGTGCCGTTTTGCGAGCGTCTGTGCCTGTACTGCTCGTTCAACCGGTTCTTGTACCGGGAAGACCGAGCGCGCACGTACTTCAAGCACCTGCGCGATGAGATGCGGATGACGGCAGACTTGGGCTATGACTTCCCGTCGCTCTACATCGGCGGTGGCACGCCCACCATCCTGCTGGACGAGCTGTGTGACACGATCGATCTGGCCAAGAGTCTTTTCGACATTCGAGAGGTGTCGTGCGAGACAAGCCCGAACCACCTCGGCCCCCAACTCGTCGAGACGCTCTCGGGGAGGGTGGACCGCCTCTCCGTCGGCGTGCAAAGCTTCGAGGACGACCTGTTGCGCCAGATGGACCGCTACGAGAAGTACGGCTCAGGGCTCGAACTGTTCGACCGCGTGCATTCGGTCGCGGGAGCGTTCCCCTCGCTCAACGTAGACATGATCTTCAACTTCCCAAGCCAAACCGAGGAAATACTCCGTCGTGACGTCGAACTCCTGATTGCCACGGGCGCCAACCAAACCACGTTCTATCCGCTCATGGCCTCCCCCAAGACCCGTCTCGAACTGGCCGCCGCAGTAGGCAGGATCGACTATGCCCGCGAGGCGGAGTACTACGCCTACATCACCGAAGCGCTCTCTGGCGAGTTCACCCCGACCTCCGCATGGACGTACTCCCGCAACGTCGACGCGATGATCGACGAGTACATCGTCGACTACGAGCAGTACGTGGGTCTTGGCTCCGGAGCGCTGTCGTTCCACGGCGGGCGCATCTACGGCAACACATTCTCGCTGGGCGAATACGCAGACCGCATTGGGAGTGGCAGGATGTCGGTCTGTGCCGCCGGGCGCCGGTACTCCCGTAGAGCGCTCATGCGATACCGATTCGTGACCGACCTGTTCGGCCTGCGCCTGGACAAAGCCCGCTTCGCCGCCGACTTCGGCGTCCCGGTCGAGGTCGGCCTTGGGACGGAACTGTCGTTCATGCATGCGGCAGGCGGCATCGATCGCGACGACGAAGAGGCGGTCACGCTAACAGAACGCGGCCGCTACCTCCTGATGGTCATCATGCGAGAGACACTCGCAACATCCAACGACCACCGCGACCAGGCGCGCGCGGCGCTACCGCTCGAGGAGCGAATGCTGCTGCTCGAGGGCGAAGGTGAACCCGAAGCACAGGGTGGCTCGGAGCGCCTCTCGGCTGGCTGAGCGGGTCGCGGAACGACCCGTTGTCACAATGCAACCGGTCCGAGGGTGCGTCTGTGCGGGACGCTGCTGGTTGTAGACCTCACCGCGCCCGAAAACCCCAAGAGTCGCCCGAGTCGCCGATGCTCCGTACGGGTACACTGTCCGGGAACATCACGTAGGTATTCCCGAGGAGGTCGCACGCATGCACGACGTACTCGAGCTCGCCAAGCAAGCTGCTCGCGCGGGGGGCGAGGTGATCGCGCGGGCAGGGGCGAACACTGGGGACATACGCGTGAAGGGTGCGGCCACCGACATGGTGACGGAGATCGACATCGCCGCGGGAGTCGAGGTAGTGCGCACTATCGCCACCGCGCATGGGACCGCCCGCTTTGTCATCGAAGAGGACGAGGTCTACGAACTGGCGCACGTGGACCGCGGCCGACTCGATGACTCCGAGGTGTGGGTCGTGGACCCGCTGGACGGCACGACGTCGTTCATCCACGGCTTCCCGTGCTTCTCGGTCGCGGTCGCCTTGCTGCGAGAGGGCGAACCGGCGGTCGGAGCGGTCTACAACGTGCCCTCCGACGAGCTGTTCTCCGCAGCCCGGGGCGAGGGAGCGTTCCGCAACGATCAGCCGGTCGGCTGCAGCCAGGTCGCGTCGGTGACGGACGCGCTGCTGATCACAGGCTTCCCCTACGACCGCACCACAACGCTCGATCGTCAGCTTGAAATGCTGGAACGGTTCCTGCGCGCTCCGGTGCAAGGCATCCGGCGCGACGGCTCCGCCGCAGTGGACTGCTGCCACGTCGCGGCCGGTCGCGCCGACGGGTTCTGGGAGTTCGGGTTGCACGCGTGGGACACCGCCGCCGGAGTAGCGATCTTGCGGGAGGCAGGCGCCGAGGTCACCGGCGTCGACGGTGCCGCCTGGACGCCAGACGTCGGAGGCATCCTAGCAGCCAACCCGGCCCTTCACGAAGCGATGCTCGAGGTCATGCAGGGCTGATTCGGCCTAGTAGTAGCGCTTCTCCTCTTCGGCATCCTCGGCAAGCGAGATGCCCCACTCCCCCAGGACCTTCGAGACCGCCCGCTCACCGCTCTCGATGCAGTTCGGCACGCCCACGCCACGGTACGAGCCACCCGCGAGCGCAAGGCCGGGGATCTGGGCGCTCCGCGCCTCTATGGTCTCGACCCGGTCGAGATGGCCCATCGTGTACTGCGGCATGCCCATGTTCCACCGGAACACGCGGCTGAACAGAGGTTGCCCCTTGACGCCCAGGATATCCCGCAACTCGGCAAGCACGATCTCGACGAGTTCGGCGTCGGAGTGCTCCATGATTGCTTGGTTGTGCGGACCACCGACGAACCCGCGCAGCATCACCTTGCCGGACGGCGCCCGGCCCGGCCACTTCGTGGACGAGTACGTCGCCGCCATCAGCGAGCGCCGCTCCATGAGCGGGCACAAGACTCCGAACGCCTCCATGCTGATGCCGACCTCATCTTCGTTGAAGCCGAGCGACACGGTTGCCGAGGAGCTGTTCGGGATGCCGGCGAGCGCCTCGCCGATCCCGGTGTCGAGGTCGCGCAGCAGCGGCTCGGCGGCCCACGACTCCGTCGCCACGATGACCGCGTCTGCCTCCAGTTCGCTGCCCTCGGTGAGAGTGACGGTCCATCCGTCCTCCCCGCGCGATATCGTCTGCACGCCCACACCGGTCCGAATCCGGTCGCGGCCGGCAGCGTCCGCCATGGCGTCGGTAAGCTCCTGCATGCCGCCGGTGAAGGAGGTGAAGAACGTGCGCTTCTTCTGGCCGGGTTTGGGCGGGTACTTCTTGCGCATCTCCTCGACCTTCTTGCGCGCTGCGATGAAGCCCTTCATGAGCGAGCCGTACTTCTGCTCCATCTCAAGCAGCCGAGGAAAGGTCGCAGCAAGCGACATCTGCTTGGGATCGGACGCGTGCACGCCGCCGACGAGCGGTTCGGCAAGCCGATCGAGGCATTCGCGCCCCATGCGCCGGACCACGAAGCTCTCGAGCGTTTCGTCCATGCGCTCACCTTCGGGCCACTGACGTTTTGGGATGAGCAAGTCCATGCCCATCCGTATCTTGCCGGGCCACGAGAAAAGGCCGGTGGTCGCGAACGGCACGAACTTGGTCGGTGCGAACATCATGACGCCGTCGGGCATCTCGTGCAGTTTGCCCTTCGATAAGATGTACGTACGCTTGCGGTCGTCGTCGGTGGGAAGCTCGTCATCGAAGATCTCGGTCAGTCTCGCGATCCTGTGCACCGCGGGCTTCTCGGTGAGAAAGCAGTCCGGTCCGCCGTCCACGACGAATCGGCTGCTGGCAGCACCATCCCACTCGTCGTCCACGAACTCGGTCGCGATCTTGCCGCCGATGCGGGGGTCTTTCTCGATCAGCGTGAAGGTGACCTCGTGACCTTCGTCTGCGGCACGCTTGATCTTGAACGCGGCTCCCAGGCCCGCCACGCCTCCACCGATAACGATGACGTTCCTCATACCGTGTCTCCTGCCTTTCGTATGCGGCGGACCGGCATCCACCACATCTTGGGTCCCGCATGACGCGGGCGAATCACTCGTTACGTGCCGATGTACGGCGCAAGCAGCATCGCAAACGCTTCGATGAGAAGCGGGTCGTCGTTGGGCACGCGGGTCCGCGTGAAGCCCAGCCCGAGCTTGCGGGCCCACTCTTCGGCGATTATGTCGAGGTCGTACATGGTCTCCATGTGGTCGGTGGCGAATCCCACCGGACATACCACGACCGAGTCGTATCCGGCCCGGGCGGCCACATCGAGCACCAGGTCAAGGTCGGGCTCGAGCCACGCACCCGGACGGGCGCCCTTGGACTGATACGCGAACACCCACGGTACGGGTCCTTCCAACGCCCCGAATGTGGACACGCCGGGCAGTGGTCCTGCGCCGCGAATGTCTCTTGCCTCCGCGAGTCCGGCGAACGCCGCAACCGCGTCGGCCACCTCTCGCAGCCCGCCGACGTATGGGTCGTCGTCTGATAGATCGGAGACGGGCAAGCTATGTGCCGTCATGACGACCAGGGGCTGTTCGCCCGGAGCGCCTTCAAGAGCATGCACCAGCGAATGACCCAGGAACTCTCGGAACTCAGGTGCGAGATGCAGCGACGGCGTTTCACACACGTCCGAGATCTCAAGGTCCTCGGCAACCTTGTGGGCGGCCGCGCGATACGCGCCACACGCGACCTTCGACTCGAACGGCGACAAGGAAGTCATCACGATTCGTCCCGCTCCCGCGTCAAGCAGATCGCGCACCGAATCGGCGATGTACGGGTGCCAGTAGCGCATCCCCACTCGAACGGGAACAGGTCCGTGCTCGCGGGAGAGCCGCTGTTCGAGCGCAGCAGCTATGGACAGGGCTATATCGGTGAGCGGCGACTTGCCGCCGATTGCCCGATACTTGTCTTGGGCCCGCGCCACGGTCTCAGGCGACGGCACCCTCCCCATCAGGCCCTCCATGAACGGCTCGACGGCGTCGATCGAGTCAGGTCCGCCGAAGGCGGTCAGCAAGATCCCGGGTCGCTCGACTGGGCTCATAGGGATGTCCGCCGCCCGCCTACGCGGAGCCGCCACGGATGCGCGAGGAGTGTTCACGCACCGAGCGGACGAGCGCGCGTGCGTGGTCGGGGTCGGTGGTCTTGTGGATGCCGTGGCCAAGATTGAAGATATGCCCGGGACGCGTGCCGACAGCTTCCAATAGCTCGGCGGCCTTCTTGTCGATGACATCGACCGGTGCGAACAGGGTCATCGGGTCCAGATTCCCTTGGATACCGAACTCCGGGCCGACGATCTGCATCGCCTTCCCGATGTCGATCCGCCAGTCCAGCCCCACGACATCGCCTCCGGCTTGAAGCACGAGGTCGAGCATGCCCGTGGCGTTGTTCGCGAAGTGGATCACCGGCACGCCGCCTGCAGAGACTTCTTCGATCAGGCGCTGGCTGTGCGGCAGCACATACTCGCGGTAGTCCGACGGGGCCAGGAAGCCCACCCATGAATCGAAGACCTGGATCGCTTGGGCCCCTGCCTCCACTTGAGCCATGAGATACGCCACGACAGTGTCGGTCGTGACCTGCATGAGCGCATGCCAGGCCTCGGGGTCTTGCCACATCAAGCTCTTGCACTTCACGTAGGCGCGCGTGGACCCGCCTTCGATCATGTAGGAGGCAAGAGTGAACGGCGCGCCCGCGAAGCCGATCAGCGGCACCTTCTCAGCGAGTTCCTGCCGAAGGATCCGGATGGCGTCCATCACATACCCGGTGTCTGTGATCGGGTCGGACACCTTGAGGCGCGCGACGTCCGACCTGCTGCGCACGGGGTTATGGATGACGGGACCCTCCCCCTTCGCGAACTCCAGGTCGAGCCCCATTCCCTCCAGCGGCAACAAGATGTCGGCGAACAGAATCGCGGCGTCAACACCGATAAGGTCGACGGGCTGCAGCGTGACCTCGACTGCGAGCTCTGGAGTCTTGCACATCTCGAGGAAGCCGTGCTTCTCACGGATGGCGCGGTACTCCGACATATAGCGCCCGGCCTGACGCATCATCCAAACCGGGGTGCGCTCGGTGGGCTCTCTCCTGCAAGCGCGCAGGAACAAGTCATTGAAAGCCATGGGGCTCCTTCAGCTCCGGGGGAAAGCCGATGGCCAGTCTATCATGAAAAGTCGCAGCGCTAGTACGTCAACGGACCCCTCTCCCGACCCCTTCGGGGGCCGGGCGGGGTCCGTCCAGCGCACACGTGCGGTGCGGTCATACCGAGCTTTGACTTAACGCTCCGGTGCAGTGTCCAGGATCGTCTTGACGATCGAAGGATCGGCCAGTGTCGAGATGTCGCCGAAAGCCTCCATGTCCGTATCGCCTGCGGCGATCTTGCGCAAGATCCTACGCATGATCTTTCCGGAGCGGGTCTTGGGCAATTCGGGGACGAAGTGCAGATTGTCCGGCGTGGCAATCGGACCGATCTCCTGGCGGACGTGGCCGATGAGCTGCTTGTGCAACGCCTGATCGGCATCCCTGCCGCCCTTGAGAATGACATAGGCGTAGATGCCCTCGCCCTTGATGTCGTGAGGGAATCCGACAACTGCGGCTTCGGCAACTGCTTCATGGGAAACGAGAGCCGACTCGACCTCGGCGGTACCCATGCGGTGCCCGGACACGTTGATGACGTCATCGACTCGGCCGAGCAGCCAGTAGTACCCATCTTCATCCATGCGGGCACCGTCGCCGGTGAAGTACAGCCCGGGGAAGGTCGTGAAGTAGACCTCCTTGACCCTCGCGTTCTCGGGATCTCCCCACGTCCCGCGCAGCATCCCAGGCCACGGGAACTTGATGCACAGACGTCCACCGGAGCCGACAGGTGTCTCGGTCTTGTCCTCATTGAGAATGACTGGCTGGATACCGAACGCCGGTCGCGTAGCAGAACCGGGCTTCATCGGAATCGCCGCCGGCAGGTTGGTGATGAGATGCCCGCCGGTTTCCGTCTGCCAGTACGTGTCCACGATTGGAACGTTCTCTCTGCCGATGTACTTGTAGTACCACATCCATGCTTCGGGGTTGATCGGCTCGCCGACAGTGCCGAGCACTCGCAAGCTGGAAAGGTCGTACTTCTCCGGCCACTCTTCGCCGGCCTTCATGAGGGCGCGGATGGCAGTCGGCGCGGTGTAGAACTGGTTCACGCCGTGCTTCTCCACGACCTGCCAGAAACGCCCGGCATCCGGATAGGTGGGAACGCCCTCGAACATCAGACTAGTGGCGCCGAGGGAGAGCGGCCCGTAGACGATGTAGGAGTGACCCGTTACCCAGCCGATGTCGGCTGTGCACCAGAAGACATCCTCGTCGCGGTAGTCGAACGTGTACTTGAAGGTCAGCGTGGTGAAGAGCAGGTAGCCCGCCGAGGTGTGTAGCACGCCCTTCGGCTTGCCGGTGGATCCCGAGGTGTACAGGATGAACAGTGGGTCCTCGGCATCCATCCACTCGATGTCACAGTGCTGTGAGATGTCGGCGGCACGGACCTCTTCGTGGTACCAGTAGTCGCGGTCCGGCTCCATGTCAACGCGAGTCTGTGCGCGAGAGACAACGATCACAGACTCGATCGTCGGGCACTCGAGGAGTGCCTCGTCCGCCATAGCCTTGAGCGGGACGACACGTCCGCCACGAATGCCCTCGTCTGCAGTGATCAACATGCGGGCTTCGCAGTCCTGGATCCGGTCACGCAACGCCTGCGCGGAGAAACCGCCGAAGACCACGGAGTGGATCGCGCCGATGCGAGCACAGGCCAGCATGGCGATCGCGAGTTCGGGAATCATGGGCATGTAGATCGCGACACGGTCGCCCTTCTTGATGCCATGCTTCTTGAGGACGTTCGCGAAGCGGCACACCTTGTAGTACAACGACTGGTACGTGTACATCTTGGTGCGGCCCTCGTCCGACTCCCAAATCAGCGCGGCCTTGTTCCGCCGCCACGTGGTCAGGTGCCGGTCGACACAGTTGTAGGTGACGTTGGTCTTGCCACCCTTGAACCACTCGACCTTGGGCGTGTCGAACTCCCACTCAAGAACGGTGTCCCACTTCTTGTGCCAGTACAGATACTCCTCGGCCATCTCGGCCCAGAAGCCCTCGGGGTCCTCCACGGACCGCTTGTACATGGCTTCGTATTCGTCCATCGAGCTCATGTGGGCACCCTTCTTGACCCACTCGGGCGGATCGACGACACGCAGTTCCTGCATCATTGACTCGATAGAGGTCGACTCTTCAGTCATATGACGGCCTCCTTCGCTCGTCCGTCGGTCGTGCTGTAGGCGCGGACCGTGTGGACCGGCCTGCGCCATACCGCCCCTCCTGGGCGGACGACCGCGATGGGGTATTCCTCATCCTACACAAACCCCCTGCGTACGGTGCCCGTGGGTTTGGTCAGCGGTAGGAATGCCTCGGTGGGCGGTGGCCCCGCGTGTGCCATCAGGGATGCACAACGCACCAGGTAAGAAGTGCCGCCACCGGCGAGCGTGTGAATCTTGTAACAATAGTTGCAATTCGCCTCCGACTCAGATAACCTGCTTTTCAGACACAGTTTCCCTTCCCAGCACAGCTCTTCCGGGGAATCCGGAGAGCGAAAACGCGGGGCATCGTCGACCGGCATCGCGATGTGTGTGAGGTTCCCAGGCAGACCTCACAGATCACCCGCACGAGACTCAGGGGTAGCAAGGGAAGGAATGAGGAAACCCCGGCCCGAAGGCCGGGGTTTCCGCACGTCCAGGGCCTCTCCTGACCGCGTCAGCAGGTCGAATCTAGACGCGAGGCGCGCATGGCGACTCCACCGACTCGAGCTAACGAGCGTGCGGCGTGAACCCGTGCTTCACTGAATACGGCTCAAGGCCGAGAGCATCTAAGAATGCGCCGGTGAAACCCTCATCGGCCGCCAGTTCCAGATGCCGTGCGCCGCTGAGAGCAGCACGCGCATCGTCCAGCAGGGTCATGTCCGATGCGATCATGGCTGCACCCAGCAGTGAAGCATTGCCGGCCCGCTCGATCAGTCCCGCGAACTCTGTCGGCACGATACCGAGCGCGACCAGGTCTGCAGGGTCCAGTGCGGCACCCAATGCGCCCGCCAGCACCAGCCGTCCGAGCCGTTTCGGCTTGAGACCGGCGGCACGAACGGTGGCAACTATGCCGGATGCGATCGCCGCCTTGGCGGTCTGGAACGCCCGGATGTCTATCTGCGTGACCCACACGGGACGCGCCTCGGAGCCGGCAATCCGCACAGCCAGCACGTCGCCAACGTGGGAGAACCGATCGGCAAGCGGACCGTGCTCAGTCAGAACGCCGTCGGCCGCGAGATGCCCCGCCTTCCGGAGCATCGCCACACACGAAACCACGCCTGAGCCGGACAACCATGCGCCCTCCCCGCCCCCGATCACGTCCGCCACAATGTCGCCCGACTCCGCGAGCGTGACCGAGCGGACGGCGCCGTCGCCCGCCGGCCCGCCGGAGGTGATCCCACCCCCCTCGATCGCGGGCCCAGCCGCAGCCGAAGCGAGCACATACCCGGTCGGAGCAAGCGCGACTATCTCCGCGTTCGTTCCCGCGTCCACGTACAACGCCGTGCCGCCCGAATCGACCAGACCGGCGGCGAGCAGACCGGCGAGCGTGTCTCCGCCCACGAACGAAGCGAGCGGCGGCAGTACGGTCGTGTGGACCGTCTCGGACAGTGCCGACGCGAGCGGCCCACCCGGCAGAATCGGCCGAGGTTCGGTGAACGGAGCGTGGAACGGGTGTGCGGCGAAAGCGTCGAGGGGCTCGCCGAGCAGCGACGTGCTCATAACGCTGTTGGCAGCGATGACCAGGCGCGACACCGCGTCCAGACACGCGTCCGCCTTGCCGCATGCCACGCTCAATGCCCGGACCACGGATTCCTCGGCAGCCTGCCGGAGTTCTTCGGCAGCTCCGTCTAACGCAGCCGACACGCGGGCGACCACATCCGCCCCCCACGAGGCCTGGAGGTTCGCACTCGCCCCGCGTCCGAGCTCCTTGCCGCTCCGCGCCCCGAACAGGACAGCTTCCACGCTCGTCGTCCCGAGGTCGACCGCCGCCAACAGTTGCTCGTCGAAGTCCTCTGCGGCAGTCTCTGCGGCGACCGGCCGCGATCCCAGTACCGGTCTCAACGACACAGGTCCACGGATTCGTGCCCGACACGCAAGTCGTACGGTAGGGGGCGCCACGGCAAGACCGAGGCTCTCTTGGTCGTCCGGTGCGTCGAGCTCACCTTCGACGACTCTCACTCCGCACTTCCCGCAGACCCCGCGCCCGCCACACGGTGCAGCGATCAGCACCCCGGCCGCGCGCGCCGCCTGCAACACGGTTATGCCGGCCGGCACCCAAACGGTCACATTGGCCGGGACGAAGGTCACCGGGAACGTGCGCTCTCCCACACTGCTCACTCTTCCGGCACGAACGCGATGCCCCACCCGCTGCCCGTGTGCGCCGCGACAACGGTTCCTGTCTCGGCCACGTAGAGCTCGGTGGGTTCGAAGCGCTGTCCGATCTGATCGCGCAGCCACTCCGCACTGTCCTCGGCCATGGCATGCATCGCGCAGAACGCGCCACGCTTCATGCCCGCCATGCGCTCTTCGGCCCACCTGAGCCCGAACTCCATCGCGGCTCTCGAGCCGCGTACAGGTCGCACCATGGATAGTGCGCCGTCCTTCACGGCGATTGTGATCTTCACGTTGAGCATGCCGCCCACTGCCCCGACAGCCCGAGGTAGTCTCCCACCTTTGACTAGGTTCTCAAGAGAGTCCACGCCGATTATCAGCTGCGCTCGATCACGAACTCGTTCGACGCGCTCTACGACCTGCCCAGCAGTCAAGCCCGTCGCTGCGGCCCGTGCACCCTCGAGGACCTGGAACCCCAAGCCCCACGAGAGGTTCAGGGAGTCGACCACGTGCACACGACCGGCAAACTCCTCGGCTGCTGCCAGCGCGGAAGCCATCGTTCCGGAGAGCTTCGACGAGATGTGCACCGACACCACGTCAGATGCGGTCTGCAGCAGGTGGCGGTACGCATCAGTGAACGCCCCGATCGAGGGCTGTGATGTTGTAGGCAACTCGGCGGCAGCGTTCATGCGGTCGAAGAACTCGGGCATGCCGATCGTCCGATCGGGCATAGACTCCGCACCGATGGTGAGCGTGAGCGGCACCATGGTGACGTTGTGTGCGTCGCAGATCTCGGTTGACAGGTCCGATGTGCTGTCGGTGACGATCGCGACCGATGTCTCAACCACGTCAGTCCTCGAAATTGACCATGCCGTGTGACATCAGCTTGCCGCCCATGATGTGGACGTGCAGGTGCTGCACGGTCTGGTTGGCGTCGCGTCCGCTGTTCACGATGACCCGGTAGCCCGACTCTACGACCCCCTTGATCGCGGCGACCTTTGGGACTGCCGAAAAGATCGTCGCAATCATCTCCTGGGGCAGATCGTCGCTGTTCAGGTTCGTGTAGTGCTCTTTCGGGATGATCAGCGTGTGTACCGGAGCCTGAGGCGCGATGTCATCGAAAGCAACGATGTCGTCGTCCTCGTAGACCTTCTTCGCGTCGAGTTCACCCCTCGCGACCATGCAGAAGATGCAGTTCTCCACGGCTCGTCCCTCCATTCTCGGGTGCCCGCTCGGTTGCGTCCGCGCGGGCGTGCTGCGGTGGCCGAAGATTCGTCATCAGTCGTCGGCCTCTCCAGTATCGTCCAACTCGATCTCGCCGAGCAGCGCCGTCACCTTCTGCTGAGCGTCCGAGAGTTTGCCCTGCAGCGCCTTGAGCAGAGCGACACCCCGTTCGTAGCGCGTAAGGCTCTCCTCGAGTTCGAGCTGCCCGCTTTCGAGCGCGGCGACGATGGCCTCGAGCTCCTTGAGCGCCTCGCCGAACGCCATGTGTTCGGGCGACTCCATGGGAGCGTTCTCAGTCATGCGCTCTCCTTCTCCCTCGTATTCTCCACAAGACAATCCACGTGCCCGTCGAGGACTCGTACGTGCAAACGGTCACCTGGGACGATTTCCTTCACACTCCGAACGACCGTGCGCCCGTCATCGGCGAACGCGACCGCATATCCGCGACTCAAGATACCTAGCGGTGACAGGTCCTCGAGCCGAGCAGCGGTCATGGCTACCCGGTCCCGCGGCTTGTCGAGGACCCTTTCGCCCAGGCCCCGCAATCGATGGCGCCCGAACTCCAGGCGCTCCCCGTCTCTGCGCAGGCGCTCGGGAATAGCGCGGTGAAGCGCAGCTCCTGCGAGGTCGATGGCCTGCGCCGCCGGACCGACAAGGACGCTGCAGTCGGTGAAGACCGGCCGCCGCGCGAGTAGTCTGACCCGGTGCTCGGCGTCCTGTACGCAATGCAGTAGGGCCCGGCCGAGCAGCCGCGACACCTTCTCGAGCTGTCGCGACATGTCCGCCACTGACGGGGCACTTGCCTCAGCTGCGGCGGTGGGGGTTGATGCGCACACGTCCGCGACCATGTCCGCGATCGAGGTGTCCGGCTCGTGCCCGATGCCGGTCACGACCGGGACGGGAGACGCGACCACGGCGCGCGCGACCTCCTCGGCATTGAAAGGCATCAGGTCCTCGTAGCTGCCGCCGCCACGGACCAGCAAGATCATGTCGGGATCGGCCTCTATCGCGCATTCGATGCCGCGAACGATCTCGCCGACGGCGCCGACGCCCTCGACGGCCACACCTGCGACCAGCAACTCGGCAACCGGGTATCGCCTGCACAGGGTCCGGATAACGTCGTGAACGGCCTTGCCCCGCGGCGACGTGACAACCGCGATGCGTTCGGGGTACGCAGGCAGTGCTCGCTTGCGGCCCGGCGCCATGAGACCCTCGGCCTCAAGCTTCTTCGCAAGCTGGGCGACTTGCATGCGCAGCGTGCCCTCACCCGCCAGAGAGATCCGCTTCACCATGAACTGCATTCGGCCTTTCGGCGCGTAAGCGGAGAAGGTGCCCCACATCTCGACGAGCATGCCACAGCGCAGCTGCACTCCAGAAGCGACGTACGAGTCACGCCACATCATGCACGGCATGCTGGCACCGTCGTCTGCGATCGTGAAGTACGCGGCTTTGTACCCAGGTTTGTCGCTGAACTCGGACACCTCGCCGATCACATGAACCGAGACCGTTTCAAGGGCCCGCTTGGCGGCCGTCATCGCCTCTGTGACTGTGAGTGCCCGGCCCTCCGGCATGAAACGGCCCCCTCATCTGCTGGTGACGAAACCGATTCTAGCAGGTGCCGATGACATCCAGTCGGCGCACGGAGCGCCCTCTCAACGTCGCGAAAGGCCGATGAAGTACAGCAGGTACATCACAGCTATCAGCGTTGACGCCAGGTATGTGAGCGCAGCCGCCGTGAGCACTCGCCGCGCGCCCGCAAGCTGATCGGACGGCAGCACGATGCCGGCCTGTCCAGACTGAAGCGCTCCGAGAGCTCGGCGCGACGCGTCGAACTCGACCGGCAGCGTAACGACCTGGAACAGCACCGCGGCGGCGTACATGACGACGCCGACCAAGACCAGCCCGGACAGCTGGATCCATAGACCGATGAAGATGAGCGGGAACGAGAGCTGCGAGCCGATCTGGGCCGCCGGCACGAGGCTTTGGCGGATGCGTGCGGCAGCGAACCCCTGGGCGTGTTGCGCGGCATGGCCCGCCTCGTGCGCCGCCACCCCTGCCGCGGCGACCGTTCGACCGCCGAACACCTGTGGCGACAGCCGCAGCACCTTGGCGCGTGGGTCATAGTGATCGGTCAGATTGCCTGCGACCTGCTCGACCGCGACCTGATGTAGTCCGTTTGCGTCGAGCATCGCGCGGGCGACCTCGGCCCCGCTTCGCCCACCCGCCAGGGCCACCTTGCTCTGGCTGCGAAACGCGCTGTTCACCAGGCCCTGGGTCAGAAGTCCCAACGCCAATACCACGAGCACAATCCCCCAGTAGGAGATGTACATCCGTCTAGCCTCCAGTCTCCGCGGCAGGTGTTACCTCCACCTGACCGTTCTCTATCCGGAGCGAGAGTCGACCGTCCAATAGCTCGAGCAGCTCTTCGCCGACGATCTGGCGGCGCCAGCCGGTGAGCAACGGACTTTCGTCCCTCTCGCCTCCGGCGAGTCTTTCGATGTCGCTTCTGGATGCGAGCAAAGGGACTGCCACGTTGTGTTGTTTCGCGCGAATGCGTACGAGCGCCGCCAGAAGGTCGACGACCCCGTCTCCCTCGGGGACTCGCCTGGGACGCCGCTCGAGTCCCGGCAGCTGGTCATCGGGAGTCGCAAGGCCTTTCTCCACGGCGGCCAACATGCCTTCGGCCCCCTTACCGGACAGCTTGTCACCGATCCCGCGTATCTGCCGAAGAGCGTCCGGGTCACTCGGGGCCCGCCGAGCGATCTCGATCAGCGACTCGTCGCCGATCACCCACTTGCGCGGGATGTCACGCCGCTGCGCTTCCCGCTCCCTCCAGGCGGCAACCGCCTGCAACACCCCCAGCTGTCGGCGGTTCAGCGACGATACCCTCTTCAACCGGCGCCACGTGTCCTCGGGCACCACCTCGTAGCTTACTGGGTCCTCCAGCCGCTCGAAGTCAGGCTTGAGCCACTCGAGCCTTCTTTCCTTCTCAAGCCGTCCGCGCAGGTCCTCGTAGACTGCCGGAAGGTAGCGGACGTCGTTGAGTGCGTACTCGATCTGTGTACCGGACAGCGGACGCTTCGACCAATCGGTGAACGTGTCGGACTTGTCCAACGTGACTCCAGTGACCTCGCGCACGAGAGCCCCGTACCCGACTTGCTGGGGGAATCCTGCCAGCGTAGCGGCCACCTGAGTGTCGAACACGGGTGCCGGAACACTCCCCATGAGCCGGTAGAAGATCTCCAGGTCCTGGACGCCCGCATGCAGCACTTTTGCGATCCGCGTGTCGGCGAGAACATCAAGCAGCGGGGCAAGGTCGTCGACTTCGAGCGGATCGACGATCGCACAGACCGATTCGGTAGCGACCTGGATCAGACAGAGACGCGGGTAGTACGTGCGCTCACGCATGAACTCCGTGTCGACGGCGATGAACGGCGCCTTCGTCAGTTCGGAGGCCAGCTTATGCAAATGAGCCGGATCGGCAACGTACACGCGCTCTCCCTTCACCGCCATCGTACCCTTGCGGTGTCGATTCTAGTAGCGTGTAGTGGTGAACACGTCCGATCCGTCCAAGGGGTCCACACGGACATGCGCATCCTTGCACTCGTGAACTTGCGGTCGGGACAGGCCGACGAGGGCATCTACGACTTCCTTCGGGCCTTGGGTCGGGCCGAGGCCGAGATCGTGCTGCGCTTCGTCGGTGAGAAGCGAGCCGTGGCCTCGCAAGTCGAAGACGCCAAGGAGTTCGACCGGGTCGTCGCTGTGGGCGGAGACGGCACGGTCTCCGGCATCTGCTACGCACTCCGCGACACCGGAGTACCCATCGTCGTGTACCCTGCCGGCACCGCAAACCTGACCGCCTTGAACCTCGGCATCCCAACCGATGCAATGGCATTGGCCGACATGACGCTGCGCGGCGCCGTGCGCGCGTTCGACATGGGTGAGCTTTGGCCCGCGCGTATGGCAAGCGAGGGTGCGGCAAACAGCGGGTCGTCGCGGCGGAGTCGAGGATTCATAGTCGCGGCTGGAGCCGGGTTCGACGCAACGATCATGGAAGGTGCTCGAGAGCTGAAACCGGTGCTGGGCGCAGCCGGGTACCTCGTGTCGGCCCTCCAGAACCTCACTCCGCAGGTCGCGCAGTTCAAGCTCACGCTTGACGGCCGCACGGTCGACACCGAGGGGATCGCAGTGCTCATCGTGAACTTCGCCAAGCTCCAGTTCGACTTGTCGATCACCCACGGCAACGACGCAGCCGACGGCCTGTTCGAGGTCGTCGTCTTGCGTACGCGCAACGCGGTCGAACTCATCCCCGCGGTATGGGCAATGCTCATCGACCGAGCGATCGGCTCCCACTCAGACCGGTCTGCCGGGCTCGACGTACACCAGGCCAGAGAAGTCCTGGTCGAGGCCGATCCTCCCCTGTCCTTGCAGTTCGACGGGGAGGTCTTGGACGCGGTTACGCCGCTCGCCGCACGCATCCTACCCGGAGCGACGACCTTCGTCGTCCCCGGGTAGTCCCACCGGCCGCTGCCTAACCCGGCGTCTCTTTCGCGAAGCTAGTGTGTCGGTCGACATTGCTCTGGTAGCGCATCTGAATCAGCTCGACAACGAGCGAAAATGCCATCGCGAAGTACACATAGCCCTTCGGGATCCCGAACTCGAAGGCCTCGGCGGTCAGCAGCACGCCAATGAGCATGAGGAAGGACAGCGCCAGGATCTTGATTGCCGGGTTGGCGCTCACGAACTCGCTCACGGGGTCTGCGAACCAGATCATGACACCCATGGCGATCACGATGGCTACTACCATCACAGGAATCTCGCCGACCAGGCCGACGGCCGTGATGACCGAGTCGAGCGAGAACACCAGGTCCATGAGCGCGATGTTCACGAGCACGACTCCCAGCGTCGCGCCTTTGCCCGACGTGTGTATTTCCTGGTCTTTCAGCTCGACCTTGTGATGGATCTCGGTCGTGGCCTTGTAGATCAAGAACAGACCACCCGTCACTAGGATCAGTGACTGACCGGTCACCTCCACATGGTGGCCGAAAACGGTGAACGTGGCGAAAGGCTCCGTCAGGCCCATGATCCAAGCAATGCTGAACAGCAGCACAAGTCGGCCGATCAGTGCGAGTCCGAGTCCTGCGCGTCTGCCTAGTGTCCGCTGCTCCTCGGGAAGACGCTCCGTCACGATCGCGACGAAGACAAGGTTGTCGATACCCAACACGATCTCGAGCGCAGTCAGCGTCACCAGACCAATCCACGCTGACGGTTCGGAGAATACGACGACCAGGTCGCTCAGCACGAATCACTCCTAACAGACGGCTGTGGCAAACGACGAACGCCCCCGCGAGTATAGCGGCCATGGGCCGCGGCGGGGGCGTCGAATCGTAGATCCGTGCGCCGCAGAACCTATCAGTTCGCGGCGAGGTAGTCCACGATCTGTTCGTACTCCTCGTCAGTGACCACGAGCCCGTTCTGCTTCATGCGGTCGACCGTGTCCTCCCAGCCGGCTTGGTCATAGTCGGCCTCCCACACCCGATCCAGCGTGTGACACATCGAGCACTTCGTCTCCACGAGCGCGAGGACGGGATCCGGTTCATCGGCGGTGTCCCCGTCGGTGCCTGAATCGCCGGTATCGCTTCCGTTCGTGGTGCCTTGGTCCCCGTTCCCTCCGTTGGTCGCGTCGTCCGACGCGCATGCGGATGCGGCCACCAGCACCACCAGCATGAGCATCACCGCAATCAAGACGTGAATCGTTCTGCTTGCACGCATGGCGCCTCCTCGTACCCTCGCAGCTTGCCTGCACGGTATGTACCCGTACTCGACTGCATACGGCAGATGAAGGGTCACCCGGGAACGATCCTACAATGAGACCCGCGCAAAGAGGCCGTCGCTAATCTAGCGACGGCCCCGTTATGTCATGGTGGGCCAT
>Ga0209164_1000658_pt1 | contig 67954 bp, 54 predicted proteins | sample MTBNYHSulfiMetaG_FD_187458 | JGI IMG/M metagenome (GOLD analysis project Ga0209164, IMG submission 187458) | Enrichment culture microbial communities from rom New York Harbor, USA that are MTBE-degrading - MTBE-NYH (New York Harbor Sulfidogenic)... | ecosystem: Environmental > Aquatic > Marine >... | reverse complement strand
CTACGCTTGCTCCAACTCAATCTTTTCGAACGACGAGATCTCATCAAACTCCTCAAACCCGATGCCTATCCCCATCCTCACCCAGATAAACAACAGTTATCCCTTATATAATTGTGGGACAGCAGTGGGCTCACCCCAAATCACCCCGGTCCGGATCAGAGATGGTTCGAGATTGACCTCGGCAATGTATTTGAAATCGATTATTTTCGAATCCAGAACACCCACAATCGAAATTACAATGATCGGGGAACGCTTGACTTCCGCATTTCCGTCTCGACCACCGGCACTCCGGGGTCCTATGTCACCATTCTTGACGATGTGCTGAATTCGGTTATAGGAACCGGCAACGACATACCCTGGCAAATATTTGACATAACAGCAACTTCGGCCAGATACATTCGTTTTGACGTGGATGCTTATACATCCATGGGCGGCGGCCTTAACGAGCTTCAGGCTTACGGCCAACCGGTCCCCATCCCCGGCGCGGTTTGGCTGTTGGGGAGCGGGCTGATCGGATTGGTCGGGTTGAGGCGGAGATTTAAAGGTTGAAAAGTCAGCCGCCTATCGGCCACCAACCAAAGCAAACGGCAGGCAGAGCCTGCCGGGCAGTGCGCTCCCAGGCAGAGCCTGGGAGCGAGAAGTAAAAACCCGGCGGGAAGCCGGTCAGCAAACAGGGCCCCATGGGCCCTGTTTTTTATCGTTATAGGGCAAGGCTCTCCAGGTCTAATGCACGGTGGCGGTCCTTTTTTCCAGGAGGGCTTTAAGGGCCTCTTCCTGGCGGGCCGATTCCAGTTCAAAGGACAGTCCCATATGATAAGTGCGTTTGGCCTGGACTTCCCTGGTCAGTCGGACGCACTGGGCTTTGAAATTGAGGCGGCCTTCGTCCGGGTCGACCAGGACCACTTCGAGAGGCCGGCCGACCTCGGTGGGCTCTTCAGCTTCGCAGAGCGCTCCACCCAGGCTGAGGTTTTTGGTTAGGCCCTGGCGGAATTTTTCTTCCTCAGCCTCACGCATCCGAAACAACATTTCCACTTCCAGGGGATGCCGGGGGTGGCGGCGCTTGTCAGGAAACCAAGCCACCACCTGGTTCCGGCCGGTCCGTTTGCCTTGGTACAAGGCCTCATCAGCCCGTTCCAGGAGGTCGAGGCCTTCGTCCGCATCATGGGGAAAGGAAGCCAAGCCGATGGTCACGGTCAAGTTGCCGAAGGGAAGTTTGTCCTGACCGAAAAAGTCATGTTTTTCTATGGCCCGGCGATGACGTTCGGCGGCCTGGAGCCCTTTTTTCCGATCGGAACGGGGCAGAATGATGACGAATTCCTCGCCGCCGTACCGGATAACGTGATCGATAGCCCGGGCCGTTTTAGTCAAAATTTTGGCGACTTCGACCAAGGCGCGGTCGCCGGCCTGATGGCCGAGCCGATCGTTGTATTCCTTGAAATGATCCACATCAACCATAAGCAGGCAGAAAGGCTGTTCGAAACGTCTGGCGAATTCGATTTCCTTTTTGAGGACCCGGTTGAAGAAGCGGCGGTTATAAAGGCCGGTCAGGTCGTCGATCAGAGCTGTCCTTTCTTTCTGCATGAACAGGCTGATTTCGACGAAAACCAGGTTTTTAAGCTTGGGTTCGATGTTGATGAAATAATCACAAAGGGCCACCCGAAGTCCGATGTCCCGGCCGAGATCGCGACTCAATTTTTCCCGATGTTCCAATATTTTGTACCAGTGGTTTTTGGCCTCTTCAGCATCAAACTCCATCTGGGTCAAGAGATAAAGCGTCTCCGGGTAAATTCTTTCCCCAAAACTCTTTTCCAAACGGCCCCAATCCTGGGGAGTCAAGCCAGGACTGGGGTGATCTTCGCTGAGATATTCGATCAACAGCTTGAATGGTAAATCGTCGTGTTCTAAAAAATCCATCGCCGCCCCCTCAAATAGTCCCGATTTTGCCCCCGATCGTCAATTATTCGAAAAATTCCAGAATCTTTTTAAGTATTGATCCCGGCCCCCTATAAAGACGAATTGTGCATTTATAATAAAACCTTCATCCGAATTCAAGTTATATTAGAATATTTCTTAGGTCACGGTCAAGTCAATACGACTGGGGTATTATTTTTCAAAAAAGCATCTAGGAGAAAAGTATTAGACCAAGGGTTAAAAATATCCTGGAGGGGCGAATTTTTTATAAGCAACCTCAATGAACTGGGCCGTTTTTCGACCATTTCCGCCGGGTCGACGGGGCCTGGTTCCAGATGGAAAAGGAGTAAGGAGGGCAAGGATATGTCTTTCATGGAAAGCTGAAATCCAGGCCGCGAATAACCGATAGATTACTTTTATAAAAACCAGCGACTCATAAACAAATCGCTAGTAGTTATTATTCAAAATTATCTACATTGACCGGCCGATTTTACACCAATGGATACGGTCACAAGACCAGGGTCTTACGGCAAGAAAAAATCGGCCGCTCCCCGGGCCTGGAAGATGATAATAAAAGCAGGGCCGGAGAGCGGCTTACATTACCGGGATGTATTTTATTTCAATTCGGATAAAGCTTTTTCAGCCTCCGGCCGGCCGGGAAACTTCTGGTCGTTTTGCAAGGCCGCTTCCAGGTATTTTTTGGCTTTAACCTGGTCGCCTAAACGGAGCATGACCATACCCAGATGATAGTTGAAAGCGGGATTGTTTTGGGCTTTCTCTTCAATGCCGGTTAAAAGGGCCTTGGCCTTTTCGAATTCTCCCTGACGATAGAGAATCCAAGCTCTGGTGTCGACAATTTCCGGCAGGTCTTGAATTTTATCGACCAGAGGGGCAATGAGTTTTTCCGCTTTGGCCAGGTTTTCCGGGGTGGGGTCATGTTCGGCGTAATAATAGGCCAGGTTATTGGCCGCAGTCCAGGCTTCGGGCTGTTTGGCCAGGACTTCTTCATATATTTTTTTGGCCTGGGCGTAATCACCCTTCTGTTCGAGCAAAGTAGCCACAAACATGGCCACACCCAGGTTGTCGGGGTTTTTGGCTTGCATTTCCCGGGCCCGGGCCAAGGCGCCGTCAAGATCGCCTTCGGTAAGCTCGATCCTGGCTAGATCGAACAGGGCCTCTTGACTGTTGGGATCGAGGCTGAGGGCTTTTTCAAAACTCTGCCGGGCCAAGTCCAGTTTGTTTTTTGCGGCTTGAAGTCGGCCCATAAAAATTTGGTAGCGCGGATTATCCGGGCTTTTGGCGATCTGTTCGCCGCAGCGTTCCAAAGCCCGGTCAATCTGCTTGTTTCGGATTAATATGCCGATGATCTGTTCGAGGGCCGGGGCGAAATTCGGATTAATACTCAAAGATTTTTCAAAAAGAGAGACGGCTTCCTTTTGATTCTGTTCAATTAATTTGATAAGGCCGTTTTTATAATTGGCCATGGCTGAATCGGGTTCAAGTTCAAGCAATTTGGCATAACGATTCTTGGCGTCCGCCAGATTTTTTTGGGCCAAGGCGATGTCGCCCAAGGCCAGCAAGGCCTCGCGGTTGTCCGGCTGGGCTTCCAGGACTTTTTCGAGTTGTTCCTTGGCTCGATCGATTTTACCCTGACGCCGGGCGATATCGGCCAGACCGAAGCGGGCCTGGACCAAGTCGGGATTTTTTTCGAGCAATCGGTGATAGGTATCTTCAGCCAGTCCGATTTCACCGTTGAACAAATGGACCCGGGCCAGTTTCAAGGCCACCGGAACGTTGCCGGGTTCTTCGTTGAGGACGGCCCGGTATTCGGAGACGGCGCCGACAAAGTCCCCTTGGCCGGCCAAAATGTCGCCTTTAAAGGCGTGGGCTTGAATGTCGCGGGGATTTTCCTTGATTATTTCTTCTACCAGTTCCAGAGCTTTTTCTCTCTTGTTTTCTTGAAGTAAAATGCCGGCTTTCATCAGCTTGGCTTTTAAAAAATCAGGACCGGTTTTCACATTGGCCAGGAAACGGTCTAAAAGCTCCATGGCCTGGGCGTTTTGCTTTTCAGCCAGGTAAAAGCGGGCCAGCATGTCATGAAGGGCGAAACTTTGGGGCAGGTCCCCGACGCCTTGTTCCAGAACCTTGACCATGGCTTCTTTCTGCTGTTTTTTGGCGTAAAATTGGGCGAGAGCGATCCGAAATCTTTCCTCGTCCGGGTGGGCGGCGATGAGGTCTTTGAGTATCTGTTCGGCCTCTTCGGTCCGGTTGGTCCGTTCGTTAAAGCTGGCCAAGAGCAGTTTCAGGGCTTCGTTTTCCGGCTCCTGACTGATCAGGGTCTGGTATTCCTTTTCCGCAGCGGTGATATTATTGTTTCTCTCAAGAATTTCAGCTAAAAGCAACCGGGCGGTTTTATGGTCCTGATTTTGGGCCAACAAATCCCTGAGGGCTTTAACCGCCGCCTGGTTGTTTTTCTGGTTCAGGTAAACCCTGGCCAGCATAAGATAGGGATCGGCTCTTTTCGGGTCTTTCCGGATGATCGACTCCAAAATCGGGACGGCTTCGTTTTCTTTTTCTTCTGCGACTAAAACTGCAGCTTGAAGCAGCAAGGCTTCCTGGTGCTCCGGATTTTTGGACAGCACCAAATCAGCCTTTTCCCTGGCTTTTTCTTTTTCCCTGGCCAGCAGAAACAGCCGGCCCAGGGCGGCATGAGCATCCATAAGCTCAGGGTCCAGGTCCACGGCTTTCGACAGATAGCCAAAAGCCTTTTTCCAATTGCGCTCCTGAAGTTCGATCATGCCGAGGAGGTTATAGGCCGGGGCGAATTTGGGGTCCACCTGGAGGGCGTTTTTGAATTCGAGCTTGGCCTTGACGTAATCACCGCTTTCATAGAGGGCCTTGCCTTTTTCAAAATATTTCATCTTTTTTTCTTCCGGCCCGCCGCAACTAAGGATGAAAGCCGAAACGAACAGGATGCAGGCGGCCGCGGCTGCTTTTCTAAAGGTCATTTGCTCTTTGCCTCCTAAAAAAACAATTTTATAAACAAATACGATTGATCAAGGGTTTTAGGGTTGAAACCCCGAATCCAACCCTGTTTATATCAACAATCCTTTAATACTTACCATACTCAAGACAATCATGGTAGTGAGGACCACCCGGTTGAGCCGCCCCCGAAGTTCGCCGATGAGGACTTCATAGCTGAAAAAAAGCACGATGATCTTGGCGGCCAGCAGTCCCATGCCGTAACTTTTGATGGTTTCGTCCGGCAGATTGGGGACGACCAAGGCGATAAGCAGGATGAGGAAGTCCATCGGCGTGCTTTTAAAACCCTCCCGCCTGGAGAAGCGCAGAGTTAAAAAGACAAAAAAGACGAGGAGGCCGAAGGCCAGGCTGTAGAACTTTTGGAACGTTTCGCTGATCCAGAGACTCAGGTTGGATTCGGCCTGATAAACCACAAAAGGAATGATCAGGTATAGACTCAACCTGAGCACGCCCTGCAAATAATCTTTTTTGAAGAGCCAAGAGACCAGCAAGAGGCCGACCAAGCTCATTGACACCAAAGGCAGATAAGTCGGGATTTCGGCTGGCACTAAAGAAGTAAAAAGGAGAAGGGCCGGGAGCCCGTATTCGATGACCCGAAAAGAGACCTTGATGATGATCTGTTTATCCCGCAACGACTTCAACCGCCCTTTGATCGCCACGTCGATGAGATCGAACCGCTTGAGCTTCCAGGCGCTCTTATCGGCCCAGGTGAATCCGGCCAGGACCAAGCCGGCAAAGACCAGGTACAGGGCCAAGAGGAGCCAATCGGAATAATAACGGAAGATAAAGGCCGAAGCGACCAGGCAGGCCTGGAGGAAGTAAATGACCAGAACGGATTCGGTGTGGGAAAAACCGAGACGGATGAGTTTATGATGGAAATGTTTTTTGTCCGGAGAAAAAGGGGAGCGGCCTTCGGCGATGCGTTCGTACATCACGGCCAAGGTGTCCAGGATGGGGAAGCCGATCAAGAGCAGAGGCAACAAGGGGCTGAGGGGGACATTGGTCTGGGTCAAATGCACGGACAAGGCGGCGGCGGAAAAACCGAGGAACTGGCTGCCGGCGTCGCCCATAAAGACCACGGCCGGATAAGTGTTGTAGCGGAGAAACCCGAAAATGGCCCCGATCACGGCCACGGCCAACATGGCCAGGATAACCTGTTCGGACCGAAAGGCCAGATAAGCGATACAAATGAAGCTGAGCAGCGAGATGCCGCCGGCCAGGCCGTCCAGACCGTCGGCCAGATTAATGGCGTTGGTCACTCCGACTATGACAATGAGGGTCAAGGGTACGGCCAGCCAGTCCGGCAGCAGGATTCCTTCGGGAAGAAGCAGGCCTAAAGAGGTGATTTTAATCCCGCCGTAGAGGATAACCAGCAGGGCCGCCCCTATTTGCCCGATAAATTTGAAGCGATAATCGATATTTTTCCAGTCGTCGATCACTCCAAAAATAACCAAGATGGCTGCCCCCATAACCACGGCCCGGACCATGACGTTGGTCGGCATCCAGAGGACGACCGGGGCCAGGGCGCCCAGGGCCATGGCCAGGCCGCCGACTCGCGGCGTAGGCAAAGTGTGAATTTTTCTTGAGTCCGGGATATCCAAAAGATTCACTTTAGCGGCCAGACTTCTGAGCAAGGGGATCAGGACGATGGTGATGAACATGGACAAAAGCAATGTGGAGAGGAAGGTCATGGAATTCGACTTTCAGTTATTTGAGTCGGTTAAAACCCCAGTCAAACCTTGCTTCCGGCCCGGCCGGCAAGCCTTGTCCTTGGCTGGCTTGGCGGTTCCCCCAAAATATAAAACCGTCCTGGACTGGGGCTTTAGGGCAAATAATTAAAGTAAAATATCAATAATTTTATTCAAGTCTTGCTCCGGGGATAAATTCATTAAGGACCGGGACAATTTTCCGGGTGAAATCTTGGAGTCTGGCCTCGGCTTTTTCCAAATCCTCAAATTCATAAACCGGGGTAATTATGCGGACCAAAGCGCCGTCGGTGCGTTGTTTGGTCAGGGCATCCCAAAAAACATAGAATTTCAATTGGTAGGCATTGGTCAACACCCGCCCCCGCTGGGCGAACCAATAATAGGAAAGCTGTTTATAGGCGCCTTTTTCCATGAAGGCCCGATTGACCCTCATGGAGTCTCCTCCGCCTCCGGAAATGGGCAGAGTGACGTCGCCGGCTTGCCTGAAAAGCCAGCCGCTGCCGGGGAGACAGGTGGCCGGAGAATGGATCGATTCTCCTTTGCGCTGGCTTTCGTAATAGGCCGCGTAGAAATTAACCTGATGGCCTTGCTTGTTCTGGTAATCGATAATGACGTAGTCGCTTAAGTCTAAGGTGTCGATGAACTTTTGTTCCATGGATTGCCGCGTGCCGGCCCATCCGCCTACTCCCAAGGGGAACTGGTCCAAAGGTTTGGTGATAGGGATATTTTCCCGAAACTCGATCCCCTGGGACAGGGCCAGGGTGGCCCCGAGCAGGACCACGGCGGCCAGGAACTGGGGCGGGCGGTAAAACACCCTCAAGTTTATGTGCTGATCCCCTTCCCTACTTTCCTCTGGCTGGTCTTGGGGGCTGTCAGGGTTCTCCATTTCCGAATCCGGTTTCGGATCGGATCGGTCCGGGGCTGAAGCGGGGGCTTCCTTGGGGGGCAGTTTCTTTAACACCCACATTTCCACCAGGAGCACGGCCAGGGAAGACATGAAAATGAACCAGCCCGAAAAACCGTGAAAAAAGCCCTCGGCGACTTTAGGCCCCCAGATTTCATAAAAAATCCCGGTCAGGGCTATTCTTAGGCTATTGGTCACGATAGCCAAAGGAATGGACGAACAGACCAAAACAGCTTTTTTCCAAAACGCGGCTCGGAAGAAATAGGCCAAAAGGACGCTAAGAACAATCAAGGGGATCAAAAAACGCAGACCGCTGCAGGCATCGACCACCTGGAGTTGGGTGAAACCGAGATCAATGACGTTGCCTTCCCGGTAGGCGGACATGCCGTAGACTTGAATCATGGCCACGCCCAATTGGGAAGAGATCAACTTCAGCGTGAGCGAAACTTTGTTGTATAGAAAATGGGGCAGCGGGAACATGGGCAGGATCATCACCAGGGCGAAAGCGATGGTTTTGAGTTTTTTCCAACCCAGGTGCATCCAGCAGAGGCCGACCAAAACCAGCCAGAGGGAGATATATAGAGTCAAAAATTCGCCGGCCAACTCCCCGAGCCAGAAAAAAGCCAGACCGAAGGCGAAAGGCAGGAATCCTTTCCAGGTTGATTCGGCGGGGATTTCCGTCAACCGATCCTTTTTATCCCAGATCAAATAAAGGACGATCACGGGGATCAAATAGCTGTAACTGTAATCTTCCCGGGACCAGTCTTTGGTGATCAACCAGTGAAGGGTCGAATAGTAGACCCCGCCGATCAGGAGGACATAAGCCGCCCATTTAATCAAATTGGCAGGATCAGTCAGCCAAGCCGGCAAAGTCCTGTCCTGGCCCGTGCCAAACTTCATCGGTGAACCTCCCTAATAGGCCTGATTCCTGTAACATGATTTTTTTCTTCGGAGCCCATCAATATTTTCCAAATTCTTTCCGCAGCCCGTCCGTCCCATTTGGGGGGCACGGCGAACCTTTGGCCCTTGCGGTCCAAGCTTCGCCGATAGGCCTCCAAGATGGTTTCCCGGCGGGTCCCCCCCAAGATATTCGTCCCCATCTCGATGGTGATCGGCCTTTCGGTGTTTTCCCGGATAGTTATGCACGGGACGCCCAGGGCCGTGGTTTCTTCCTGTAGACCCCCGCTGTCGGTCATGACCAAGGCGGCGTCCTTCCAAAGGAAAAGCGACTCCTGAAAACCTAAAGGGGGCAAAAGATAAATATTATCTGATAGTTTAACGTTATGTTCCGCCAACATCTTCGAACTTCTAGGGTGGACCGGGAAAAAGACGGGCCTTTCAGCGGCCACATAGTTAAGAGCATCGGCTATTTCTTGAAACGATTCCTTGGCATCGACATTGGACGGCCGATGCAAAGTCAGGAACACATAATCTTTTTGGCCTTGCTTAAGTTTATAGGTGGAAAAAGTCCGGCCGTCGCGGCCGGCCAGTTTATGAAGCTGGTAGAAGAGGTTGTCGATCATGACATTGCCCACGAAATGGACGGTTTCCGGGGGCCGGCCTTCTCTAAGCAGGTTCCTGGCTCCACTTTCTTCGGTAACAAAGAAATAATCGGAAATGGAATCGGTGACCATCCGGTTGATTTCCTCGGGCATGGACAGGTCGAAGCTCCTCAGACCCGCCTCGACGTGAGCCACCTTAATCAGCAGCTTTTTGGCCACAATGCTGCAAGCGAGGGTCGAATTGACGTCCCCGACCACCATAACTAGGTCCGGCCGGGCGGCCAGACAGACTTCCTCGAAGGCGGTCATGATCCTGGCCGTCTGCACCGCGTGGGAGCCGGAACCGGCATTGAGAAAAAAATCCGGAGCGGGCAGGTCCAGGTCTTCGAAAAAGGCCTGGGACATTTCGTAATCATAGTGCTGGCCGGTGTGAACGATGCGACAGTCCGCTTCGGCATATTTCAGCCCCACCCGGTAAATCGGGGAAATCTTCATAAAATTAGGCCGGGCTCCGGCCACGAGCAAGACTTTCAGGGTAGCAGCCATACTCACTGTATAATGCAATTCAGGTTAAAATGCAATTTTCACTGAGCCTAATCAAGGTCATACAGGCGGGAGTGGAGCCAGGGGCGTAAATAAGGTTATAATCTGATTACTTTGGCTTTTTCCCAGTCATAAAGCCGGTCGGCCTCTTGTAAGTCTACAAAGTGGAAATCTTCAAGCATTTTATTCAGTTTGGCCAAGGCGCCTTTCAGCCCGTAGTATGACTTAAACTTCCTGATCAGGGGCAGGTCCTTGATTAAAGGCTGATCCGGATCAAAATCGCGCGGATGAAAATAGGTCATCACGTAGTCGGACTTGTCCGTTAAGCGTCGGATGATCCAATATGGCAACAGCCGAAAATAACCGCCTCCGGAAAAGATTATGTTTTTACCCCAAAAGGAGTAGAGGTTTATTGGAAACTCCTTGATCCGCAATCCATTGACTTCGATAAACCCAGGTTCGGCCAGGCCGAACTGTTCGAACCCGCCATGAGCCCGCTTGGCCGGGAAAATGCTGCAATCGATTTTAAAGCCGCATTCGATCAAAACTTCAAAGACCCATTTGTTTTCGGTTTTGAAGGAAAAACCGGGAGCGCGGTAGGCCCTAGGTTTCTTGCCTGTAACATCTTCAATGGCCTTGATCGATTCTTCCAGGTCATGCCGGAAGGAAGACCGGTTCTGGTCATAGGCCAGTTGATGCCTGTTGGAATGAGAGGCGACTTCAAAGCCCAGTTCATCAATCTTTTTTAAAACCTGCGGATAGGTGCGGGCCGCCCAGCCCAGACAAAAAAAAGTGGCCGTTAGATTATGATGTTGAAGCAAATCCAAAATTTTATCCACATTACCAGGGAACCTGTTTTCGTATTTTGACCATTCTTTTTCCGTCTTGGTTGATTCGTTATCCAGTAGATGAAACCATTCTTCGAGGTCAAAGGTAAGAATACGCATCAAAAAAACCTTTTACCCGATTTTTTGAATTCAATGACGTCATTTCTGGTGGGAAAAGAGAAATAAGACTGCTTGGAGGGATCATTTTCAATTAATGTATATTCTTCAAGGTTAATCAGATCAATCGCTTCAATAATCGCGTCCATGCCAACTTGTTTGGTCAGTTTGATCAACTCCTCCAAAGACCGATCACCTATTTCCACCTTTTTTTGGACGATTATCGGTCCGCTGTCTATGCCCTCATCGACAAAAAAAACAGACACGCCTGCGTATCGTTCACTGTTTTTCATCACCCAAAAAGTCGGCATCAAGCCTCTATATTTGGGAAGCAAAGCCGAATGAAGATTCAAACATCCTTTAGGGGCAAGATCAATTAAGGGCCGCTTGAATATTTGGTTGCCGGCGATGGAGATCAGTAAGTCAGGCTCCAATCTCTTGATAACTTCCAAAGATTCAGGTTTGTTTATATTGTCCCGCATAAAATATATGGGGATATTGTGTTTGTGAAGAATTTTTTTAACATTTTTGTTCGGATTAATTTTATTAATAGAATAAAGATATAAATATCTAAGGAAAAAAGCGAAACCAAAAATATCCAAAGTTTTTTTCGCCTTCCGAAATATTGATTCTCTTTTGCCGAAAGGAGAGACTTCGAACAACACGCAAGCAACAACTTGGCTGTGCGCTGGTATTCGCGATAATAAATAATCAAAATTTTCCGCAAGATAAAAAGGATCATCTTGGGTCAGTATGACCAAACGCATTTTTTCTTGACCGCCGCTGTATTTAAGGCTTTAAAAACATGTATTTGTTTGTGCTTTAATCACCAGAAAAATTTTTTCATCTTGGCCCACAGGACTTGTCCGGCGAAGACTGGATACACTTTCTGCCTTTTCCATCGTTTCGGTTCGGTGACGAGGCGATAAAGCCATTCGAGGCCCAGACGGCGAAAGATTAAGGGCGCTCTTTTGGTTTTGCCGGCCAAGACGTCCAGCGTCCCGCCGATCCCTTGGCAGACCCGGACGTGTTCCAAGCGGCCTTCATACCGGGCGATCCATTGCTCTTGCTTGGGAGAGCCCAAAGCCAAAAATAGGATTTCGGCCCCCGAATCGTTCAGACGCTGAACCAGGGCCTCCATCTGGTCCTCCGGCTGATAGCCGTGGGCTCGGCCGGCGATCTGCAGACCGGGAAACATTTTTCCAAGATTATCCACGGCCGCTTTATTCACCTCCTCCTTGGCTCCATAGATGAAAACCCCATAACCTCTTTCAGCCGCCAACCGGCAGATGGCCTGCATAGTCCCGATGCCGGTCACCCGTTCCATCCTGACGCCGTAAAGACACTTGACCGCTAAAACCATGCCGATACCGTCGGGCAGAAGCAGGTCGGCCTTCTTGAATTTTTCATAGAGAATCGGGTCTTGGGGCACGGAAAAATTCTTTTCCGGGTTCGAGGCGAAAATAGTATGAACCCGCGAGCCTTTCTCCACAAAGTCGACCACGGCGTCCAAGACCTCCTGGGTGGTGACGTCGTCGACCCAGATATTGAGAACGGCATAGCGTTGGACCATGGTCTTTCTACGTCCTTAACCGAGCCAATCCGCCCGATTATTCAGCCGTCCCGATTATAGTCGTAAAAACTATTTCCTGGGCCGGTTTTTTCCGGCGGACCTGTAAGGTCGTAGTTTCTTCAACCCGACCATAAGATGAGGAATACCAGCCCAGCCAGGGGTCTTGGCAACCCCGGAAAACGGCGAACTCGCCCTCGAAGCATTTCATATAAACCCCGGCCGGACCGCTTTGCAGCCAAGTCCATTCCTCGACCTTTTCGACTTCAACTTCCGGGTGAAGGTGATAATTCAATTCGAACTCATGCTCGCCTCCTCCCTGGAAGGCGTCCTTGATTATCAGCAATCCCGGCCCCTCGAAATACAGGGTCCTGATGTGAACCACCGGCGGATTCAGCCTTTGGTACCCATTATGAGCCGCCCGGATAAGCCATCGGCCCGGCGAAATCTCCCGTCTGGCGGTGACGACTTGGTAAGTCTTGTCCCAGATCACTCCGGTAAGCTGGTCGGCCTGGTCCCGGCCGTCGATGGTCACCGTATTATGGGCCCGGGCGCCCTTGAAGCATCTCCGCCACTCCGGCACACCATTATACCTGAATGTGCCCGGATCGACCAGAAAAGGCCGGCCCCTAACCGACAGGGTCACGGACAGGGCGTCGGCGTGGCCGTGGTTGTACAACGGGGCCAGGCCCAAAGGACCGTGGTCGAAGGTGAGCCGCAGACCGTCGGAGGTTTTGATTACAGTATAGCCCGCATTAGGAAAAGTGCGAATATAAACAGCCTTTTTTCCGGCCCCGGCAAGTTGACCGTCTGGTTTTTCAACGCCTTCGCCCCGGACAGGATGGAGTCCCGGGGCCACGGCCCGGCCGTCGTCGCTGTCGCCGATGGAGGGGAAATCGCCGTTTTCGTCCCGGATGGCGCTCAAAAATTCTTCGCCCTGGGTCAGCCCGACCTTAAGAGATGAGCCGTCATGAAGCCGGTTTTTTTCCAAAAAGTCCACGGCCAGCCAATATAAGTCCAAGACAAAACGGTGGTAGTTAAGGGATTGCTCGGCCGGTCCGCCATCGTCCAATATTTGGCGGATTGAGTCTTCTTCCAAAAGCCTGATTCCGGTTGCCAGCCACTCCCGGCCCTGAGCGCTTTCCCGGAAGACAGCCCCGGCCAAGATCAACCCCACGGTTTCGGTCACGGTGTGGTTCCCACGGGAAGAATAGAGGGAGAGCCTTTGGCGGGTGAGCCAGGCGTGTTCGAACATGGCCTGCCCCAGGACTCGCCGCTCCATGGGGCTGAGATTGTCCAGGTTTTTCAAAGCCAGAAAAAAAACTGGAATCCTAAGGGCGCACTCCATCACGGAAATATAATGAGGCCCCCGAAGAAACGGATTCCGTCCGATCCATTCCAGGACGGCCGACCGGGCAAAAGACTTGAGCCGGTCTGAATTTTCCGCGGACGATCCCCGCCTGATCGCCTCCAGGACCAAGGTCAAATGTTGGAGCCGCGCCGGTTCCCAAACGGCCCTGATATCGGGGGAGGCCGAATTCAGCGGAATGTCGGCGAAAAAATGATTCCGCCACTGCTTTTCGAACCGAGCGATTTCGGCCTGATCAAAGCCCAGGGTGAAGACCAAGCCATTTAAAATATCTTCTAAATTTTGAGGTTCTAGCGGACCTCGGATAGTAGGCAATTCAATTCTTTCCAAAAAATTTGCCGGCAATTGCGGAGCGGTAAAGGAGCGGCGGAAAAGCCAAGGGGCCTTCCTAAGCAAAAAAACAAAGATTTGTTCCTTGAGGCGATGGAATATTTCAGATGGACCGGCTTTACGCAGGCGGACCAGATAAAAATGCAGTCGCTCTCGATAACGGTTCATGAATTCAGTTTGACCACGGGAATCAACAGGTTCTCTTCAGTAGGGGCGATCCTTGTGATCGCCCTTGGGCGGGCAAGCTTCGCCCCTTATTATCTTGGTGCATAGATAGCCGGGTTTCAAAATCGCCCACATTGTGGGCGGAAGGGTTATTTTTCGGGTCAAACGCGCCATGGTTCTGCCGTAGGGGCACGTTGCCACGTGCCCCTACGGCAGAACCGAGGTTGGTTCTCGCGCCCAGGCGGAGCCTGGAAACGAGGAGTAAAAAGCCTATTTTTCCCCGTAGATTTTAAAACCGCAGACATTGGCCGGTCCTGATTGATTCGATGATCTTGAAAGTGACCAGGGAAGCGCTGTAAATCTCATCGAAGGGTATGGGGCTGGGACCGCCCTGGAGGATGGCATCGATAAAGGCCTTGACCTCGTGTTTCTGCCCCTTATCCTGGCTGAGGGATTTGTTGACCTTCTTTCGGCCGCCGGCATACGTGGTGAGCTGCCTGAAATCATCAAGGACCGCGGTCCAGCCGCCAGCGAAGACCTCGAGCCTTTCCTTGGGCAAGGATTTGTCGCCGTTGGCCAGATAACAGATGGTCCCGATGGAGCCGTCGGGATAAGTCAGGGTGACGGTGAGGGTGTCGTTTAAATGGTCGGCGTCTTTCATGGCTGCGGCATAAACGCTTTGAGGCCGAGACCCGCTCAGATAAGTCAACAGGTCCACAAAATGGCAAACTTCGCCGATGATCCGGCCGCCGCCCACATCCGGGTCCTGAATCCAGGAATCCGGGGGGATGGCCCCGGCATTGATCCGGTAAACCAAGGCGGCCGGCCCGCTGATATTCTTTTTGACTTCGGCGATGAAGGGCGAAAAACGCCGGTTGTACCCGACCATCAGCCGGGGGGCGGTCGAACCTTTTTCTTCAACCAGAGCCAGGTAAAGCTCCTTCAATTCTTCAAGTTCCGCCGGGGTGAGGCATAAAGGCTTTTCCACGAAAACGTTCCGGCCGGCGGCCAAAGCCTGTTTGACATATAAGGCATGAGAATCGTGCCGGGCGGCGATGAAAATAGTGTTGATCGACTCGTTGGCGATGATGTCGGCCGGGTTGGTGGTGCAAAATTCAAAGCCGAAACGTTCGCCCACGGACCGGGCCCCAGCGCCCGTGGCCGTCATGACCCCTTTGAGGGCCGCGTCCGGTCCTTTGGGGATATTGGGCAGAAGATGGCTCTGGGCATAGGAGCCCGCGCCGATAAAGCCGATGGACGCCCGGCCCGGCTGTCGGCCGGTGGGCATTTCTTTTAAAAGAATCGGCCCGGCTGACAGCCGGTGATTCTTCGCTGTATCGTATTCGATCAGGATGCCGACTGAAGGCTCGGATTTTTCCAAAATCAGGTCGTAGGCCCGGGGCGCTTGATCCAGCTTGAAGACATGGGTGGTCAGGAAGGACACGTCGATCTTGCCCGAATATATCAGGTCCTGGAAGGCCTGCATGTTCCGGTTTTCGGTCCAGCGCGCATAAGCCGGCGGATAGTCCAGGCCCTTTTCCTCGTAAATCGGGTCATAACGCCCCGGTCCGTAGGAGCAGGACATGCGCACCTGGAGTTCCTTGCGGTAATAATGCGGCTCCCGGTCAAAACCGGTGGGCACGGCCCCGACCACCACGATGGTCCCCTTTTTGCGGGCGATGGCCCCGGCGAAATTGATGGGGTCCAGGGAGGAACTGCCGGCGGTGATGATCACCGCGTCGCAACCCAGGCCGGCGGTGAAGTCGTGAAGGCCGCCCTCGATCCCTGATTCGTCCCGATTCAAGGCCAGATCAGCGGAATGCCGCCCGGCCAAATCCACCATGGCCTGGCTGACGTCGATCCCGATGACCCGTATGCCCGCGGCCCGCAGCAGCAGACAAGTAAGCTGGCCGATCAAGCCCAGGCCGATCACGGCGCAGGTCTCGCCCAACCGCAGGTCGGCCTGGCGGACGCCTTGCAGGGCGATGGCCCCCAGGGTGTTGTACGCGGCCTGTTTGAGGGCGGCGTCAGGCTTGAGCCTTACGCATAGGTTAACCGGCACGGCCACGACTTCGGCGTGGTTGGCGGTCAAGCCGCCGGCCGCGGCCAGGTCGCCGATTTGGAAACCGGTCACCCCCTCCCCTACCCCGATCACTTGTCCGGCGCAGGAATAGCCCAAGGGGGAATAGGCTTCGAGTCTTTTCATCACCGCCCGGTAAGTCTGGACCGGGCCTTGGGCCTTCAGGGTGTTCAGGACCTGCCTCACCTGCTGAGGCCGTTCCTTGGCCTTGCCGATCAGGCTTTTACGGGCCGCCCTGACCGTCCCGCCCTCGGTCCCGGCGCTGATGAGGGAGTAGTGGTTTTGGATGAGAAGCATTTGATTTTGAAGGGACGGGACCGGACTCTCGATGGCGGTCAGCTTCCCGTTTTTTAATTTTTGAGCCAGTTGTTTCATGAAGACATATTTAACCTAAACCCTGGAACCTGTCCAGGCCGGCCGGGTCTGAAGTTTTATTCCGCCCGGCTGGTCATCCAAGCCGTCCACGCCCCTCAAGGCCAAACCTACAAATCCCCATACGTACCATTGATAAGCGGGATACATGCCGGGGTGAAGGCCCAATGAATCCACCAGCCACATGGCGAAAACCATGAGGCCCATGACGTTGAGAGGCGAAGCACGGCTGAAGAAATTTTTAGTCAGTTTGATGCCTATGACTAGAAGTGCACCAATTAAAATCATTAAACCGATTAGGCCGTTGCTGTACAAAATGCGGATATATTCATTATGGGCCGGAGGGTTCCGTCCGGAACCGAACATTTTTAAAACAATATTTTGTTTGTTCCATTCTTCAAGGTAGTGTTCCCAAACGCCGGTCCGTCCGGATAAGATGAAACGGTCATCCATGGTTCCTTCATAAGCGCCTATTTCCTTCGAAAACATAGCTTCAACGTCCTGGAACATCTTATTGCCAGATAAATAATTCACTGAAAAAATAAAAAGCGGAACTAATAACAGCCAAAGGGCCTTACGGTTAAACATAGACCATAACAACGTCCAGGCAGCAAAAATAACCATAGCCGCTTTTGAATAGCCTTTAAATATAACCAAGCAGCAAGTCAAAGCATAAACAAGTAAACTTAATTTCTTCAAAGTTGATTTAGTGGAAAAATAACTCATGTATAAAAGTATACCCGTAATAGTTTGGAATCCATAAAACCTTATATTAAAAACATCATGGTAAAGACCAACGTTCCGAACAAGTCCGCCTGCTGTAGTTCTAAAATGCCATACTTCACCCGTGGCGGCTTGATAGACACCGGCAGCCATAGGAAATAGACCGGCTAGTAGTATAAAAAAAAGTAGTCGCTTAAATTTTTCCCTATCGGCGAAATAAAATTGGAACATGTAAAAGCCGAGAAAACCGTTCAAAGCCCGGAAAAAATATTCCGCAGCGCCGACAAACCTTCCGCCGGCGATAATACCGATAGTCCCTAGCAAGTTGGACAAAATATAAAATGTTCCGACTATTGGCAAGGCCAAGCCGAAAAAGCCGGGTTTAGAGGAAAACATAATCCGGGGTAGAACCAGGAGGGGAACGGCCACGCCCATTATCTGTAAAAAATTGGTCCCAAGAAAATATTTATCCCAAGAGGCGTCAATTATCGGCCTGACCATGACCGTAAAAAGGACGCCGAATTTTGGGAAAAAAAGCAATAAAAATAGCGCGGTTATTGAGGAAATTATAGCGGCAGAGAAAATCATTGGAATTACTTGGTATAGCTTTTCTTATTTCATTTATTCCGTCCAGTGAATAACTTGTTTCAAATAATTTTCCATTTGATAACTAATTATTTTTATGTCAAAGTTCTCCCTGACATATCGATAATTGGTTTCCGCCATTCGGTTTCGTAATGTGTCATCTTCCATTATCCTTATAATCTTGTCAGACAATTGATTGATGTTTCCAGGCTCCACCAAAAAACCATTAATTCCATCTTTGATAATCTCTCTATGAGCGCCGACCGGTGTGCAAACCACCGGCTTACCCATGGACATGGCTTCGATAAGAGCTCGCGAAAAACCTTCGGAATAAGAGGGGAGGACAAAAATATTGGTTATTTTCAACAGATCCTTTTTATTTTGACCGGAAATTATTCCTAAAAAAGAATAGTTCTTTTTAAAAAAACCAGTGGAAATATTCGTATGAGCTACAAACGGGTCTTCGTAGTTCAATGGCGCCTCAGAAGTTTGGTCAAAAAAAACGTTCCTTTCGCCTCGCCGCAGTGTCCCGGCAAAACAAAAACGGACATTGGGGAATTTCCCGGCCACCAATGGGATAGCCCGCACCAAGTCACAGTAACCCTTGGCTTGGGTCAGGTGTCCGAGAAACAGGATTTGGTTGGGATCGTAATTATCAATGTCGTTGACGTCGTATTCATCGGCCTCTATGGCCTGGTAAAGCACAGCCACTCTATCATTTGGAACGAGAGACCGGAACTGATCGCGAAGGCATTCGGCTTGAACGACAGCCAGCGATACCGAGCGGCAGGCCCGGCGGACCAAATACTGAACCAGCGGATGAAAGGTCCTGAAGTTGAGCTTAAGGTGCCCGCCCCTTAAATGAATCACTGTTTTAACACCAAACAATCGGCAAATAGAAAGACACCAAATATCACGACCCAACCAGCCGGTCTGAGTAGCTGTAATAGGGTAATAAGCCAGCCTGGGTTTATGCTTAATCAGCATAAAAATCAATTTACCGATGAACTTGAAAAAGGCCAAAATGCTCTTATGATCGATCCTGCCTTTGTTAACGTTGGTTTTCCGGAAGTTGGTTTTTAAAAATTTTATGTCAAAAACCTCTTTCAGTGATGATTCCAGAAAGAGCTTCATGCCCAGTTCCGGCCCTGAATACGGCGGCGGGTAAGGGCCGATGAAAAGGACCCTGGGCTTTTTTTGCGGTTTCGCCATATTGCTACAACTTCTATGTATCGGCCAAAGCCGCTTTCATCCTGGCACACCAGTTCTCAACGGACAATTCTTGGGCCTTTTGGAAGGCGGCCCGGCAAACCTGTTCATATTTTTCCTTGTCGGTCAATAGTTCGGCTATGCGCCGGGCGTCTCGGCTCAGGTCACCGTCCAGGATCAGGCCGTTCCGGCCGTCTTTCAGATAGTCGATTTCCGGCGGATGCGGTCCTTTGATGGTGATATAGGGTTTGCCGTAGCAAAAAGCATGGACAATGGACAATCCGGACCAGCCCGGGACAAAGACCGCGTTGACTTGGCGCATCACCGAGGCAATTCTGGCTTCATCCACCACCGCCCCCAACCAGGTCACGGCTTCGTCTTTTTCCGCGGCGGCCTTGATTATTTCTGCTTCCGGACCGTCGCCGATTACGATCAGGCGAATCCCCGGCAGGTGCGACTTGAGTTCTTCAAAGTACTTCAAAAGCAAACCCAAACGTTTGTTCTTGATGAGCCGGCCGATGAAAAGCAGGACTTTGGGGTCCGACCTGTTGACCTCAAAACTATAGTTGGCCCAGATTTCGGCGGTGTCCAGCGTGTTATTGGCATAAAAGGCCTTGACGCTTGGCAGCAAGCCCGAATCAACGGCCAGGTCCCGGCCTTCCCTGGTGTAAAAAATGATCCGGTCATAGAGTTTGAAGAAGAACCCGGTCATAATCCGGTCGAAAGCCGGGTTCCATGAGCCGGTCCGGGTGGTCGGGTGATTGTAACTGACCAGTTTGAACCCGAACCAGAATTTCAGGACAAAAACAAAAAGAATCAAGGGCAGGTGCTTTTTTTCAATGGGCATCAAGACCGTGTGGAACCGGGTTTCTCTGAGCAGCTTCCAAATGGCCGTGTATGTTTCTCGCCTGACGTGGAAATTGTTCTTAGTCGCTTTAACCTCAACCTTGGCAAATATGGAGCGGCCCTGGTCAGGCCGGTGTCCGATTTGACCCATCTTTCCCCCGGCCAGTACAGTCAAATCAAGCCGGCCGTCCTGGGCCAGCCGGTTGAGGAACCTGGCCTTGTAGTGATTGAGGTTCGGGGCGATCCAGAGGACTCTGTTCATAGACTAAGTCCATCAAACTTGATCAATCCCTGCAAGGCGCCGAAGGACAAAAGTGAATCAATTTCAAAATGATGACTCGTTTCTCCTTGCAGGTAACGCGTCCAGGTTCTTTCTATTTCTTCCCGATGGAAAATGTCATCCGGAAAATTGCTTTCATCTTTGATTATTCTTTCGATTTCCATTTGGTAGCGAGCATCTTTGCGATACAGCTGTCCTTGCATAGCCCAAGAACCTGACGTGACGAGCACTGGGCGGTCGGGCCGGCCCATGGATAGAAGGCTTCGCCTGGTTTTTCCCAGGGTCGGCCTGATTTTTTTGGTTATTTTACCGGCGGCGCTTGGAGCTATGGGCGGCAGCCAGGTATTGGCGTTAGGTATAAAAGGAAGAAGCTGGTTTAAATAGTGCAAAGTCCATCGGTGTAATATCCCGGCTCCTCTCAACCCGGAAGGAATCCGCAGGGCCAAGTCATAGACGCGGTTATCAAAGAATATATTTCTTTGATTGGTCAACGGCCAAAAACAAGTGATCATATTGTAGGTGGGGGTCAAACTGACATCGGCCCAGCGCAGCAAGGTGTCCAAGCGGTCGGCGTCGTCTGCGGAGACGTCCAGCAAAGATCGGGCGTACTCTTCCATGGCCGCAAAATATTTTTCCCTGATGGACTGTCTCAGTTCCGGTCTGATAAAGGCCCCCAGCCGACTTTGGTCTTTCAGGGAATACGGGACAAACGAATGTAAAACTTCAACTATGCGGCCGGGATCAAACCTCCAGCTCACTCCCGGCGGGACGGTGAAATAGTTTTTGTTGAAGTTTTCGAGCAGGTCTCCGAGCAGAAATTCAGCCCCTGGCGTCCGTGACAAGGCGTCCGAGGTCGGGACGATGAAATGAACATGAGTGGTTTGGTAGCTGCCGGAACTGATCAAAGCCGCCGCGTCCAAAGTATCCAGGTACCAGTAAGGGGAACGAACCACCACCTGGTGTTCGATCCCTATCACCTTGGAAGCCAAGGCGGCCAGGCGGGTTTCGGCGTTCGGCGTGTTGCAGAGGCTGATGCTTTTTAAAGGCGGACCAAAGGCGGCGGCGGCGATTCGAGAGTCCAGGCCGCCGCTCATAAAAAGGTGGGGGGATGTGCATACTCGATCGTACGCCCGAGCGGACTCCTTTAGGACCGAGGCGATCCTCTTGCCCCAAGCCCTGGGGGACAGGCCATAATCCGGACGATACCGCCTTTCCTTCCAGCGCCGGACTTCGGCCGGACGGCCTGGGGAAAGGCCGGCTGTTTCCCCCGCCGAAAGGCAATTTACGCCGTCATAAAGTCCTTGCCCGCCCACATGCCTGGCCGTGTGCAGAAGCGACCACAACCCGACCGGGTTGATTCTTGGCGAGTCTTTTTTCATCACCGTCAGGGTTGAAGGGAAATTGCCCAAAATCCAGTTTCCGTTTTCCTGGGTGAACCAGACCGATCTGGAGGCGAACCTGTCGGTATAAGCGGTCATGCGCCCGGTTTTTTGATCATAAAAAACCAAGCTGAATGAACCGTTCAGTTGATCGATGGGGAAATCGCCGTCCCTCTTCAAGCAATTCTCCAAAACGAGGCGGACGGCCGAAGCTTGATCCGGGGGCAAGGGACCCAAACGGCCCAATCCGGTTAAGACCCCGCAAAAAACAAGAGCCGTGTCGCCTATTTTTTCCACCAAGACTTCAGGGACCCCGGAACGACTCCAGGCCCAGGCCATGGTCCTGAAACCGGGCGTGTGGGGTTTGACTTCAACCATCAGCGGAGGAACCCCGTCCACCGAAAAAATCCTTTTAAACCGTTCCAGCCGCTGATCAAAATCAGCCGGTTCACCGGCCATGGCCATCCAGCCGCCCATTTCACCGCCATCCTTTCGGCAATTGGAAATCCAAATCGGGCGTCTCTATTTCCGGGAGAGACAGATCGACCTCAGCCTCCGGCACGAGCGGCCATTTTTTTATACCCTTGGCCCGAGCCAGGGTGGGGATCATGCGATAGTCAATCCCCATGGTTTTTACGGCCAAAGCATCGACCAGAACCGGATTGAGGCCGCCGACCAACATTGAACAGGCTTTAGGCCGTCCGGCCATGGGCCCTTCGCCTTCCTGGGCTATGATACCATCGATCAGACAAAAAATCCTCCGTTGGGGGGAGTCCTGCATCCGGCCGTCTTTATCGGCATAAAGGGCGATCCGGTTCAAATCGAGGATGGTCCGCCAGATGGTGTCATTGCCTTTCCAGTTGCCGTGTTCGATATGCTGGCCGAGAATTATTTCGTGTTTCTGCATGGAATCTCTGAAGCTTCGAAAACCGGGCATTTTGTGTATTCCCAGCCATTTCCGCAACTGGCGATAGGTCTTGCGCAAAAAAACATAATAGGCCGGCGGGAACTGAGGAAACGAATCTCCGTCCGGCGGCGAACCAGGCCGGTGATGGGGCATACATTCCTTCAAATAGACCATGCCGATCATGTTTTTCAAGGTCAAGCTGACTCCGGCCTTGCAGTGGGTCTTCATTTTGGCCACATTAATAATAACATCGGCGTTTAAGATGCTCTTGGAGACCAGATATTGGTGAGCGCAGCTATGGTGAAACTTGTCGGTAGTGCTGGCCCTGACGCATTTGGGGTCCAGGTGATCAATGGCCTGATCGGAAAGAGTATAATAATGGAGGTCGGGATTTTGGTCGAACTCGGAAAAAAGACTGTCGCGGCCTAAATCAATGGTGGCGTAACCTAGAGGATCGCCGGTCACGGTCTCATAGTAGAACTCGCCGTTCGCTCCTTCCCTGAGCACTCGGGGGCGAAGATCAATAACTTGAAGATTATCATAACCGCGGGATCGGAGATGTTCGACCATGGCCTTGATCCCGGTAAACTTCATTATTTGGTCAAAATCGGCGCCGGCCACGGGGTTGTCGGCGATGATGATTGTTCCCCGGCCTTGCAAGGCCAAGTGAACATAATCGATGATGGGCCTTAAAATCGAACCATGAATAATAGAAGTCCAAAGAGCCTCTTCACCCCAAAGATGCCTGGGACTGACCAGGTTGGGCTTGATGAGGACCACTTGTCCGGGTTCTATTATTTCCCCCAAAGGATTCCAGCCGGGCGTGGCTATGTTTTTTCCGTCCAGCCCGAGTTTAATTAAGAAATCACGAACCAGCGAATAAACCGAGTTGTTTCCGTTGGTATGCCCGGCCCAGGCCGATTCCGGATAAACCGTCGGCGGATCAAAAGGGGCTTGCGGGAAATACTGACTACAACCCTGGTCCTGAACGAAAGCTAAGGCTTTGGAAAAAAATGAGTTCAAAGTTTAGACCCTCGTATTTTTAGACTGCTCACAAGGTCGGCCGCGGCATCATAAACCTCTTGGACCGATATGTCTTGGACTTCTTTCTTTTTTATTATGACATGTTTCCTTCCATAGGGGCCGGTGGCGATCTCGTTGGTCCGGCCGAACAAGGCAATCACCGGCAGATCAAAAATCGTGGCCACGTGCATCAAGGCCGAATCATTGGAAATAAACATCCGGCACAGACTAATGGCGGCCATGGTCTCTTCCAGGCTTAACTTCCCCACCATATTAATAGATAATGAGTCGGCCTTTTGCAAGATTTGATCGGCCAGGGGCTTTTCTTCGGGACCCCCGAACAAGACCACCTGCAAATCAAACTTTTCTTCAAGCCGGACAATGAGGTCGGAAAAATTGTCCGCCGGCCACCTTTTAAAGGCCCAGGTTTCCTTACATCCCGGGTGCAGGCCCAGGGCAAATTTGCCTTCGGTGTATCCTTGGTCAAGCAGCTTAAGCCGGGCCCGGGAGACCGTCTCCTCCGGCAAGACCATATGATGTCTTCCTTGATAAGCACCTGCTTCTTTCCGAATAAATGACAGTAATCTCAAGTTCGATTCCGTGTTGTTCCGGGAATAGTCAAGATCAACCAAACAATTGAAAACAAAATCATAATTCCGGTAAAATTCCTTATGGGGCGAGACATGTTTGATCCGGGTGGGGATTCTCAACAAGATGGGTAAAAAGGCGTCCCTGGACAGATTGGAGGGCAAGACGCCCACGAAATAGGCAAATTTTTGCCGATTTAACTGGGGCCAAAGTTTCAACATTTTGAATATGTTGGGAATATCATAATTGATATGATAATATTCTTTAATATCCGGACAAAGGCGGGCCATGGTCTCGGTATATTGATTGACCACGGCATGAACTTCAAAACCCATGCGGGCCAGCTCATTAATCATGGGCAGGGCCATTATCCCGTCCCCTATCCCGCTGTTGATCTGAACAAGGACTTTTTTCTTCTCTTCCCCTGATCCCGGCTTTTCCCGCCTGGGCCGCCAAAACAGATTAAATATAACATAAGTCAGGGCTTTTACGACATATTTTAGAGCAGACACAAACAAACCGCCCATTTTTTCTTAACCGAATATTATGGTGAACCATCCCGCGGCGGCGGTCGGCAGTTTATCCTTGGGCTGGAATATGAGCGACATGTCTGAGCAGCCATTTTTTAATTTCAAAAAATCTGGCCCTATTCCCCATATACCACGGTCCCATGACCAAAACCGAAAATCCGGAAAGGCCGTTTTCCTGAAGGAATTTACGGTATTCATCAGTAATCAGGTGCCGCCGCCTGATAAGCTCCAACCCCTTTTCACAATACCCCATAGCACCATCACCTTTGCCTTGAACCACCAAGCCTTCCTGTAAGGTCCTGGTCGTCTCCGAAAAGTCCGGCCAGACAGGCCAAAACAGGACCATAAACTCAAAAGGCAAACCAACAATGGAAATGTCGTTTATGTGACGGACCAGCCGCCGGAAAAACGAACCGGCGGGACGCCTCAAAAAAGCCAGCGGGTTGGAAAGCCTCTCCAGCCTGGGCCGTTCCAAGGATTCAAACTTCAATATTTGCAATGAATTGGGGCAAAGGAAATGACCGGTCCCCAACCAAGGCCCCAGATTGGCCCCGGAGCGACCGAATAGAGCCTGGAACTCTCGAGCCAAGGCCCCAATAATTTCCAGCAAGATGTTCAGCCCGTCAGAAATCAAGCCTTCGACCTGGGCCAGGGCCCTCTCGTGGGGGAGCAAAAACCACTGGCTCCTCAAGGCCGTGACCTCGGAAATAAACTCATCAAAACTATGGGATTCCCCAGTGAATTCTCGGGACAAATTGATGTTGTGTTTTATGGAATTCAGCTTCAGCAGCATCCCCCGCAAGCTGACGCCTTGCCCCCAGGCCGCCTGAAAGACCAGATCAAAGAGCCGGCCCACCGCCGCTTCCGCAGCCAGCAACCAGGCCAATTGTCTTGGTTCCGGTTCATGGTCAGGCCGGAGAAGAACGTAGTCCTCACCCCATAATTTATTAAGATTGCTGGCAAAGAATAAATAAGGCGCAAACGGGAAAAGCGTATCCGAAATCACAAAAGGGCGGTGGGCAAAAAGGTAGGGGTCCAGGCTGTCCAAGAAATGAAGATCATCGGTGGTCAAGCGGCACTTAGGACTAAGGACCAGGATCAGGTCCAAGTCGGAAATACCAGGGTCTTTGACGCTCCCCATTTCATAAATGGCTTTCACGTCCGAATGTCTTTTAAAATAATCGACAAACCTGGCCTTTTCCCGCTGATAATCCTCCAGGGGCCGGGGCCGGGGGAAATCGTTAAAGCCTAAACGGCCCAGGTAAAATTCTCTAGTCACTAAATCCGCCGGCCTTATAGAGATGCTCGGTCAAGGTCAACATCGAATTGAGCAGGTCGTCATTTATCACGCCGTCGGCCACCGGTCGGCAGCGATACATCTTTTGGGCGTAAAAGGGCAGCAAGAGCGGATTCCATGACCCGATCAGTCTGACGGTCCGGCGCTTGGCCGGGGTGAACTGCTGGTCCCAATCCTGCCGGATGGCGCTGACTTTTTCCATGGGCCGCCAGATAGATTCCGGGACCATGGCCCTGACCAGGCCGAAGGATTCCTTTTTGGAAACATACCGCCCCTGGAGTTGCAGAAACAGGGCCGGAAGGATCATGAAATGGCTCAAGACCCCTTTCAGATAGTAGGGGTTGGTCAGCCTTTTTCGCCGGGCGGTCAAATATTGCCGCAGGATTTGGACGGACTCGATAAAGCGTTCCTGGCTTTCCTGCGTCGCATCCCGCAAATGGAGCGCCAGTTCCGTCTTTTTGCCCAAAAGGCTGGTGGCGGACTGCCAGGCCGAAACAGGCAGGAAGGCCTGGCTGTAAAATTTCAGGTCTGATTCGAGTAAAAAAAAATGGCCGTGGTGCTGAAGGGGATCGAATTCATACAGGAACCTGGAGCTTCTGATAAAAAGCCTTTCCAGCTTCCTTATTGTCTGGGGGTCTTTCAAAACGTCATTCTTGATGATAAACAAGGTGTCCAGGTCGCTGTACCCGGTGTAGTCCAAGGTGGACAGACTGCCATGAAGGTAGGCGTCGACTATATATGAATCAAGATTCTTGGCAATGTAATCACGAAATTCTGAAATTACTTTCAAATGGGAAACGTCATAAATTTTTGAAAAGCATTTTGTCTTAACCAAAAAACACGGCATAGATGACCCATTCAACTGTCTTTCCAGTTCTTGGTCAAAAAATTTTAGGCCTTCGTTTAAAGATGAATAAAAGAAATTATGGTCTGGGCCATCTTTGTGCAGCAAATTATTTCTCGTATATATTTCTTTATAAAACGGCGTCCGCTCAAAGTCTCCCCATTGCTTTCCGGTCCTCAAAAGCGGATAGAATATTTTAGATAATTTGGACAAATGACGACCAGTTAGACAAGCCGTCAACACTTGATTATTAATTTTTTGCAAGTCGCTTAATGATGCCATGTCAATGACTATTTCCAAGAAAATCTTAGGTCATTGTCACAAATGATTCTGATAATCGATAATTTTTTTAATCCATTTTTGGGCTTGCCGCCGCCTACGCACCCGTCGTGTAATTTCCCGCAAAGGCAGCTCATGGGAAAGCCGCAATGAATTAGCTCCCTGTTTAATGGCACAAATAATTGTTAAAAGCGATTCATCTGCCAAAAGGTTCTGATCGCCGCCGGCCGACAAATAGTTTTCCCAAAAGATATCTTTGTTTATTTTAGTCCATATATGACTTGAAAACAAAAAGTACCCGGTGATTCCAGTCGTAAAACTGTCAAAGTCAATAAAATAAAGGCGTTTGTCATCTGAAGCTGATATTAAGTTATAAGGGGTCATGTCCTCGTAGACCAGGCTAGTTCGAATACGATTAGGCATTGAAGAGGTGAAATCCTTGACAATATCTTCACCATTCGAAGTAGTCATAGCGCCTTTTTCCACTAAATAACCAATACTTTTTTTAATATCATTAATTAGATCGTCATTCGGCACATATTCAACGCAGGAGTTATAAACGGCGGCCATGCCTTGCCCAAATAGACCGGCAAAATGATCGCTGGTTATATCAGGGCTTTGCCCCTCTATGAACTCAACCAAAAGGTGATAGGGGCCAAGGTGCAAAATATTAGGGACGAATGAAAACGGTTTTAATATTGGGTGCAGCCATTTAATTTTTTCCAGACGAACAACGTTGTATTCATCAAAAACGATTAATTTGTATTTGCGCCCATCACCGCAAGTCAGCAACTTGACTTTTTGCTTGGGCATGGCAGAAGTATGAAAAGCTTGCTTGAATCGTGTGACCCTGGATTTCAGGTCATGTGAGCTAAACTGGGGGCCGACTATTGCTAATATTTCCTCCGGTAAATTCATAAAATTATCTTTGACTTATACAAATCTACTTACTGGCAGCCATCTTTTTAAGACTTCTGATCCAATTGTTAAGCAGCAGCCTAATGTTAAGTATCAATCTAAAAAGGGGCTCCCCAAATGAAACCGGAATTAAATAAATATAACTTTTAAGCTGAAAAGGATAGTGTCGTATTGACCGCCAAAAGCGATTACGGGCCGTTTTTCTGTCCTTATCGCGGAGATAAGCTTTACCGGCATACCAGTAATATCCGGCCAAAAGCTTTTTCTTATTGCGGTATACACAGGGCTGGCGGCCATGTTGCTGAAAAAGCAAGTCAAGGAACTTAAAGTAGTAGCGTTCTCTTTCCGCGGCCGGACTTCGGCCCAGCCTCTGGTCAGGGTTGTGAATCCTTACCCAGGTTAGAGGCTCCTTTAAACCATAGATTTTATAATTTAAAGCGATCCTGACCGAAAATTCTCTGTCTTCGGACATTTTAAAAGAAGTGTCTAAAAGCCCTATTTCGTCAAAGCATTTTTTCCTGATCAGCCAAGTTGGTGGATGACCACAATTAACTTTCCATAATAAAACTTTTTCGGGTATAAAGCCAGACTGGAATAATTTATCTTTATAAGCCTTTTTAATAAAATTCCCTGCGATGTCACAGTGATTTATATTAGAATAGACCATTCCTACGTCTGAATTATTTTCAAGCACAGTTACCTGTTTAGTCAATTTTTCCGGAACCCACATGTCATCCGAGTCCAGAAAAGCAATATATTCTCCCTTGGCATTCAGAATCCCTTTGTTCCTCGCCGCAGAAGCACCCTGATTTTCCTGATATAAATAGCTTATTTTATTAAAATAAGGACGTAAGATATCTTTCGTTTCATCTGTCGATCCGTCATCAACCACAATAACCTCAAAATCTTTGAAACTTTGACTGAATATACTTTCCAGTGCTTGACCGATAAAAGCCGCCCGGTTATACGTCGGTATTACCACGCTGACCTTGGGTCTCTTTGCCGTAGTTTTAACTAATCTGCTCATTTATAATCAATCATCTGGGTTATTGTCGTTATTCCCGAATAACCATGTATTTTCTTTTCTGACAATATGGACAAGGATTTGTGGAGGAATAAATGCCGCAACCAATCTTGCCATATTTTTCCAGTTAAATGGGTAAGCTAATAAAGCTATAAGCAAATATCTTCTTGCTTCCCACCTTTTGCCCCTGCTCATGTGGCCCATAGCGACTACAGTACAAAAGCGGCTCCTGACTTTGCTTATTAGCGGCCATTCGCTGGAATATTTTTCCAACATGAGTAACCGCCCCTGGAATTTTGCTTCACTATTCGAAGAAATACCAGCTTCATTAGACAATGTTTTTACCACCGGTTCGCGAAGGACGTCGAAATAATAGTTCTTCGCTATTCTTAGGTACATATCATGCTCCTGGCAGGACTGCAACAACTCATCAAATAAGCCGCTCTTTTCAAAACATTCTCGTTTTATTATAATCGTTGGAGTTCCACCTGGCCAATTAATAGAGTTCCCAAAACCGACATCTTTTAATAACTTTCGGTAAATATAGCCAAAGTCGCCTTTGCGCCGTCCAATTCTAATTTTATCACCACTTATATTAATCGTGCCGCCCCCGACAGCACCTAACCTTGAATCGCTCTTTTCAAAAATTTCTAATTGCTTTTCCAACTTATTGGGTAACCATTGGCAATCCGAGTCCAGGAAGGCGATATAACTTCCTTGTGAATTAATAATCCCGCTATTTCTGGCAGCGCCCCCGCCCTTGTTGGTTTCGTGGCGGAAGTATTTAATCCTAGGATCGCTATTTACAAAAGACTTCATTATTTCCCGAGTGTTGTCCGTAGAGCCATCATCAACCACAATTATTTCCAAGTTTTGATAAGTCTGCTCTAGGACGCTTTGGATGGCCTGCGGCAACAGGTGCTCCCGATTATATGTAGGAATAACAACGCTTACCAACGGTGTTTCTCTCAATTTATTTTCCATATTTACTTTAATTTCATTCTAATAACTTTAATAGTTTTATACATTGAATAAGGGAAAAAAGAAGCTGCTAAATTAAGCCATTTATTAATACTCATCGGATCAGCCAAAAGGGCTTGCCGTAAATAGCGCCGGCCCTGTTTCATGTCACCTTGGGCACAATAAACGCGGCCGACATAGGAACTGCATTGGCTCCTTAAGGGACTGGTGCGCGGAAATTCCTTTTCATACTTTTCCAGAATTCGTTTCCTCCCTTGGAATAAGGCCGCTGAATTTGAGGATAGGCCATCCGGTGTTCCGCGATCGATTTCAACCAAGGGTTCGGCTACAATACCGAAATGATAATATTTGGCGATTCTGATATAAAGGTCGTTATCCTCGGCTGACGGCATCTGCTCGTCAAAAAGGCCGACGGTTTCAAAACATTCTTTTTTTATTAACATTACTGGAGGTCCGCCCGGCCAAAAACCCAAAAGAAGGTTTTTATATACATCACCCATTGGGGCGTCTTTTATTTTAATGCCCGGCGAATTACCACCAATATTGACGGCTCCTGACGCGACCGCCCCCAGTCTTGACCCCCCTTGCTTAAACACCTTTAGCTGCTTTTCAATCTTTTCCGGCAGCCAATAACAGTCCGAATCAAGAAAAGCGATATATTCTCCCTGGGCGCTTAAAATACCGGTGTTCCGGGCCGCGGAAACGCCACGATTGGTCTCGTGGCCGATGTATTTAACCCGGCTGTCCCGTTCGGCAAATTCACGGACTGTTTCCTTGGTGTCATCCGTGGAGCCGTCGTCAACCACAATTATTTCCAGGGGCGGATGAGTTTGGTCCAAGGCGCTCTGAATGGCCCGGGAGACCAGTTCCGCTCGATTATAGGTGGGAATGATTACACTGACAGTCGGCATTGGGTCGGCCATCTTATTACACCTCAACCACCTGGACTTGGGCGCTGGATATGTAAATCATGCCTGGCCGCCGGCCATGGCCCGGAAATGATCGCTGCTGGCGATAAGCTCTTCATAAGCGCCTAGACCGGCCACCCGGCCGTTATCCAACAGCACGATGCGGTCACAGGCCTTCACCGTGCTGAGGCGGTGGGCGATTATGACAATGGTCATTTTACCCTTCAGGCGGTGGATGGCCTCCATGACTTCCCGCTCGGTCAGGTTGTCCAGGGCCGAGGTGGCCTCATCCAGGACCAGGACTTCCGGCCTTTGGTACAAGGCTCGGGCGATGCTCATCCGCTGGCGCTGGCCGCCGGAAAGCCGCACCCCCCGCTCACCCACCACCGTATCGTAACCAAAAGGAAGTTCGTTTACAATAAAATCGTGCAGTCTGGCGGCCTTGGCCACCTGGATTACCCGGTCCTGGTCAACTTTTTCTCCGGGCAAGCCAAAAGCGATATTGGCGGCCACAGTGTCGTCGGAAAGATAGACATGCTGAGGGACGTAACCCAGGGTGTTCTGCCAAAGGCGCAGGTTTTGTGTGGTGATTTCGGTGTCGTCCACCACTATTCGGCCCTCCTGGGGCCGGAGAAGCCCCAGAATCACATCCACCAGGGTGGTCTTGCCCGCGCCGGTCGACCCGACCACTCCCAGGGTGCGGCCGACCGGTATTTCCAGGTCCAAGCCGGACAAGGCCGGACGGTTCGATCCGGGATAGTAATAAGAAATTTGATCCAGAAGGATTTTATCTTTAGGAATCAGCCTCTCTTCTTCCCGCGTTTTAGCCTCCGTGGACAGGCCTTTTTGCATATATTCCCGGTGCAGGGAGTCTATAGCCGGAAGGTTAAAACGAATGGAAACCAGGCTTTGAAAGATGTTCTGCAGAGCCGGCATAAGCCGGTACCCGGCCAGGGCGTATATACCGAGCACCGGCAGGGTCTGGGCGAATGTTTCCTTGACTGCGATGAAATAAAGAGCCACGGCCACGATTCCGCCGAAGGCCATGGCTTCCATGACAAAGCGGGGCATCATCTTGGTGATTTCCGCCGAGGCGGAAGTGCGGGCAAAACGCAAAGCCGGCCGGGCAAAGCGGCTTAGATAATTTTTTTCCCGGCCCAGGAGCTTGACGTCCTTGATTCCCCCCAGGACCTCGGAAGCCGCGGTGTATCGCCCCCGGTTGGCCAGCAAGCGCTCCTTGCCCAACCTTGCCAGGCGGTTGCGAACCACCAGATAGACGGTTAGGTACGATCCGCCGATAATTACGCCAAAAACCAAGGCCGGCGCAGGGTCCACGGCCAGGACCAGACCGATGAGGACCAGGGAGACCAGGCTGTGGGCCAAAAGGTTCATGAGGGGTTTCATGCCCTGGCTTATGACCTGGTTCACTTCGGCCAGAATGTTCTTGCCTAAATCCGCGGTGTTGCGGCCCAGAAAAAATTCGTAGGGCTGGGCCAGGTACCCCTGTAAAAGTCTGCGGCCGATGGCATAGTTGCGATTGTGGATGAACCTGAGCGTGAAATAGTCGGTCAAGGCCCTAAAACCTATGGAAACAAGGAAGAGCAGAAGAAACGCGCCGCCCAGGACCAGAAGAAAAGTTTGGGGATCGTCAAAACCCAGGATTTCAAAGACACGGGCCAGAAAGATATTTTTATGGATTACCTCCGGATTTCCGGCCACGGCCAAAAAAGGCATGATGGAGGCCACGCCCAAAATTTCCAGCACGGCCATGATGATGATCATAAATAGGAGAAACAGAGCGTTTCTGCGTTCTCTTGGGGAAAGCAAGTCGTATATTTTGCGGATGAGGGACATTTCTACTGTTTTAATTCCAACCTTTACAATAATGCTTCTTTATCAGTTCAAGTTTCACCAGAAGTCGATCAGTAAGCTGATCCAATATGACTTTATTCCCCACTATGGGTTCATGATTGTCGGCGGCCTTGATTAATCCTTGCGCACATTTTTCCCGGAGACGCGGCGTACTTATTAGCGGTCCCCACTTATTATTCCAAAAACCAAGATAAAGTGAACTTTTCTTGACTATGTCTTTTAACCTGGATTTAAAACTTAATGGTTCTTGGACATCTTTAACACCGTGTATAATAATCGGTTCATATTTTAGATTAACTGAAAGGAACCAATCTATCCATTTAAATGTTAATACAGAACCGTAACAGCGTATGGGCAGCCAGGGTATTTCCAGGGCATGAGCGACTATAGCGCCATGAAGCGCTTCGGTTAAAAGCAATTCACAAGATAAAATTTCTTCAAGAGTCTCATCCACATCCAGGGTCGGAGCTATATAATGGATACTCACGCTGCGGCATATTTCTTCCCAATTTGTGTAGCGAATACTACCGACATGAGGCATATATGAAATCTTGTATTTCTTGGCGACCAAGGGTAAGGACAAGGTTCTGACCAATATGGCCGGATCAGTAACCGCCAGGCTCGAATCCAAACCCAAGGCTTCAGCCGTCATTGGGCCACGGACACAGTAAAAAAGCCACTTATCGTCAATAATTGGTTTGGAACCGTATCCATAACCTGAACCAAAAATAATTTTAGTCGGTTCTTTAGGTATTCTGGTGTTAAGAATGGTTCCAATACCCACAAAAATTGTTCGTTCATCATCATCAAAATGTGCCGGCAATAATTTAGGCCACAACCATGGGTTCAAATCGTCTCCAAAATTCGGCGTAGGTCCTATGTAGTAATATAATTTCAATTTAATTTGCTGTTTTTTAATAAAATTTTATCATAAAAAACCAGAGTGGCCTGTTGAAACTTTATTTTTTTAAAGTTTCTGGACAGCGTAATGCACCGCCGCCGGTCCAATGGCCGGATGGAGCTTTCCCAAAGTAAACAGCCACAACTTGTCCAGCCAGATCATCAATTTGGTAAAGGACAAGCTTTGCCATCCGATTTTATCATAAAGAAACTTGACCATCACGGCCCGGACCGGGCCGTATTCAAAAAGAGATTCCACTACTCGGGCCTGACCTGAGATTATGTGCTGGAAGTTCGGCCAATCTATCCATTCGTTATGGGGACTCAGGCCCGAGCCGAGATTTATTTCCTCAGACCCTTCCATATCTTTCGGCTTCGGCGGCCGGGTTTTGCTCAAGGACGGCCGGGGAATGCGCGGCTTTAAAAGTGGATCGGCCCCGATGACATATCCTCCCGGTTTAAGAGCCGGCAGCAGAGGCAGTATATTATTTTCGTGTCCGGGCAAATGATGAAACACGCCGTAAGCGATGATAACATCTATGGAATTATCCTTAAACGGGGGCGTCTCGGCCGAGGCTTGAACATAAAGCCCGTTGGGAAAAGTCCGTTGGGTCAGCCTGCAAGCGAAATAAGAAAGATCGAGACCGATGTAATGGGGGATATTATCGCCGTAAACATCGAAAAGAGTGTGAGACGACCCGCAGCCGATCTCCAAAATCACCCTTTTATTAAGGTCCGGCGGCAGCCTATCCAAAATTTTTTTCCGAGGCCAGGTCCTGTTCCAGCCCGGATTCCCGATCTCTTTTCCGGCCAAACGATTCTCGAACCTGCGCTCCCAATAGGCCATTTCCCTTTCGTGCCATTCGGCTTGCCCGCCTTGAGGAGCCGAACAGAGCACCTCCTTGGTCAAAGGCAGATTAACCTCCCGGCCCAGTTTGGAAATCGAGTTTTCATTAGCCCGGAAAAAGTCGTGGCATATTTCCTTGATCTGAGGCGCAGCCGGATTCATAATGACTATATTATTGATTATAGGATACAAAACACCATCTTGTTCACTGACCAGTCCGGCGCCGCCCTGAAGCTCGACGTACGCCAGCCGAGATTTTGTTCGAGGACATACCAGCAAGTCTAATAAGGGATGGCGGTTCATTTTATCCTTTTAACCCCGACCTTGATTCACTCCACCCCGTAATACCATCGGTGCCACTCAATAAACTTCCCAATCCCCTCCCCTATCGGCGTGTCCGGCTTGAAGCCCACGGCGGTCATCAGGTCGTCCACGTCGGCGAAACTGGCCGGGACGTCGCCGGGCTGCATGGGCAGAAATTCCTTGTGGGCCGTGCGGCCCAGGGCCGATTCGATGGCCTCGATGAACTCCATGAGCGGCACCGAGTTGTTGTTGCCGATATTGTAAAGCCGGTACGGGGCCGGGCTGGAGCCCGGGTCCGGCCGGTCGCCATGCCAATCAGGGTCAGGCTCGGGAATACGGTCCATGACCCTGACCACGCCTTCAATTATATCATCTATATAAGTAAAGTCACGCTTCATGTGGCCACGGTTGAAAATTTTTATGGGTCGGCCCTGGAGGATGGCTTCGGTGAAAAGGAACAAGGCCATGTCCGGCCGGCCCCAAGGGCCGTACACGGTGAAAAACCGCAGGCCGGTCGTGGGCAACCCATAGAGATGACTGTAAGAATGGGCCATGAGTTCGTTGGCCTTCTTGGTGGCCGCATACAGACTGATGGGGTGGTCCACGTTGTCGTGCACGGAAAAGGGCATCTTGGTGTTGAGGCCGTAGACCGAACTGCTGGAAGCAAAGACCAAGTGCGGGACCCGGGCGTGGCGGCAGCCTTCCAGGATGTTCATGAAGCCGACGATGTTGCTGTCGATGTAAGCGTGAGGGTTCTTTAAACTGTACCTGACCCCGGCCTGGGCGGCCAGATTGACCACCCGGTCAAACTGATGCTCGGCGAAAAGTTTTTCCAGGCCGGGCCGGTCGGCCAAATCCATCTTGATAAAGGAAAAATCGGCCAAAGGTTCCAGCTCTTTCAGCCGAGCCAATTTAAGCCGGACGTCGTAATAGTCGTTAAGGTTGTCCAGGCCGATGACCGTGTGGCCGTCCCGGGCCAAACGCCGGCTCAGATGGAACCCGATGAAACCGGCCGCGCCGGTGACCAGAATTTTCATGCCCCTTCCGTTCAACAGCCCCTAAAATTTAAGGAAGTATTATATCATAAAAAATGGTTGATGGTTAAAAATTAATCAGCGCCCTCACCCCGGCCCTCTCCCAGGGGGAGAGGGAGATATGATATTGATTTTTAAAAATATTCCCCCCCCTTAATCCCCCCGTCAACGGGGAAGAGGCCCCCCTTAATCCCCCCGTCAACGGGGGAAAAGAAGAAGTGGGAAGGATTCCTCTTGCTCCCTCCCCGTTGACGGGGAGGGCTGGGGTGGGGCTGTCCCAAATGGCCGGGAACACCGAATATAAAGCCCCCCTTACTCTCCATGTCAACGAGAAAGAGCCCCCCTTAATCCCCCCGTCAACGGGGGAAAAGAAGAAGTGGGAAGGATTCCTCTTGCTCCCTCCCCGTTGACGGGGAGGGCTGGGGTGGGGTCATATAAATCACGCAACGACCTTATTTGCTTCTCCGGGCGAAGACAACCTTCGCCCCTGCATTTCCCATCCGCCGCGCCCGTAGGGGCGACCGGCCGGTCGCCCCTACCGCGACCATCCGGCACCGTAATTGTAAGGGCGCACGGCCGTGCGCCCCTGCCGAACCATGAATCATGGCCGTTTTCCGTCCGCCAGCGTAGGGGGCAGGCCCCCGTGCCTGCCCTTCCGCCCGCCCCGATGACCACCACTTGGATACAGGGCCGCCGGGCTTTTTCATAGGGCAGACACATAGGTCTGCCCCTACGTTGTGTTGATGGATTTGGTTCATCGGTTCAAAACCATGACCGCGAAACAATATGCCGCAGGCCGGTTCAGGCCCACGATTGGGCGAAGACAACCTTCGCCCCTGCACTTCCCATCCGCCACGCCCGTAGGGGCGACCGGCCGGTCGCCCCTACCGCGACCATCCGGCACCGGAATTGAAGGGCGCACGGCCGTGCGCCCCTACCGAACCACGAACCTCGTGTCCGCCTCTGAAGGAGTCTGCGGCCTCAGGACTTCTTCCCCCGGACCTTGTCCTTGATCCTCTTGATGTGGCCCCGGCCCAATCCTTTGACTTCGCATCCTAATTGGAAATAACGCTCGATCTTGGCGTCGTCGAGGATGCCGAAGCAGTCGACCACGGCCACGGGTCCGCCGGTCATTTCGATCACCTGGTCCGGATCAAGCTCCAGATAAGGCTTGTGTCGGACGGCCAGGACCACGGCGTCGGCCCCGTCCAGGGCTTCAGCCAAACTGGGGGCCATGCTGAATTCAGACAGGTGCTCCTGGTTGCGGAAAAATCTGGCCCAGCTCGCGCCCGAAGCCGGGTAGCTGTCCTGTTTTTCCAGTTCCCACCAATGTTTGACGTAAGGATCATGCGCCCGGACCTCAGCCCCCATTTCCGTCAGCTTGCGCACCAAAATTTCCGACCCGCTGTACCGGGTGTCCCCCACGTCTTCCCGGTAGGAAACCCCTAAAACGGCGATCTGGGAAGCGGCCACGATCCGGCCCATGTTCCGGAGGGCGTCCCGGACCAGTTGGGCGGCCCGCAAGGCCCTGGTGTCGTTGATGTTGATGGCCGAGGGGGTGATTTTGAAAATGTCGTCCTCAAAACCGAAAAGGTGTTTGAAGGCCCAGACGCCCAGGCCGCCGTCCTTGGGCAGGCAGTACCCGCCGATGCCCGGCCCGGGAAAGATGATGTTGCTGTGGGTGGGCCGGACCTTGATGGCGTTGATGACCTTGATCAGGTCCACGCCGTTGGTTTCGGCAAAGACGCTCCATTCGTGAAGAAAAGCCAGGATGGCGGCCCGGTAGCTGTTTTCCACAATCTTGCAGGTTTCGCTCTCTACGGGCCGGTCCAGGACGGTGAGCGGATAATTTTCGACGTTCAAAACATCGGACAGGAAGCGGACCACTTTGTCCCGGCTTTCATCATTGATGCCGCTGCAAACCCGCCAGAAATCCCGGACCGAGCGGACGTATTCCCGGCCGGGCATGACCCGCTCGAAACTGTGGGCCAGCAAGGGTTCGTCCTTGATCCCCCGGCGCTTGAAGGCCTTTTTGATGATGGGATAAGCCACATACTCGGTGGTCCCGGGGGGAACGGTCGTTTCGATCAGGACCAAGCAGCCGGGGTCGATCTTTTCGCCGATGACCTTGAAGCTTTCCTCCAGGGCGCTGATGTCGGCGTAACCGCTCCGAAGGTCGCCCAGGTTTTGCTTGAGGAAATCGCACTGGACGTCGACCACGACCACGTCGGCCAGCTTCAGGGCGTCATAGGTGAAGGTGGCCATGAGGGTCCCTTTGTCCTGGACGCAGCGGCGGATCAAATCGGCCACTTCCGGGTCTTCGGCTTCCACTGGCGAAACGCCCCGGTTGATCAAGGGGATTTTCCAAAAGCTTCTGGTGCTGGGCCGCTGGACGCCGATGACGAACTTGTTGGCTTGGCCGGTTTTTTTGTCCACGGCGTCGGCCACTACGCCGGCCATGACCGCGCCGACAAAGCCCAGGCCCATAACCACCACGATTTCCCGGCCTTTTTCTTTTTGGGCCGCCGAGAGGTCTTGCAGTCTGAGGTATTCGTCTCGGTAGTCCGACTCATCGGGGAGTTGGAATTTCTCGCCGCCCGGACTGATGGAAAATTGGACGGGGCCGGGACGGGCTTCTAGTGATTCTTGACCGAATTCAGCACTTTGGGCTGGAGATAACTTTTCAGGGGTTTTTTTCTTCATGATCCATTCACCTTACAGAGCTTTACCATAGAAGAGCGGACGCACTCCGGTTGGTTTTTACAGAGTTTCAAAGTGAATATAATATGTTGGCCGCTAATTAAAGTCAAGGTCGAAAAATCGTTAAGCTCAAAAGGGCTTACCGCCCGTTAGGCAAGCCCTTGATTTTTTTCTGGTAGGCGGTACCGGATTTGAACCGGTGACTTCCACCGTGTGAGGATGGCACTCTACCGCTGAGTTAACCGCCTTCGGTTGAATTATTATAACCAAGGCCCGGCCTATGAAGCAAGGAAAAATTAGACGGGTAGCCGCGGGATTATTTCGGCCAAGTCTCGACCCCGGTGAACCAGGTCGGCTCGGGCGGCCAGTTCTGCGGAAGTAGGGTTAACCGCCACCTTGAATCCGGCCAGATCGAAAAATTGTCGGTCGCCTTCGCTGTCCCCGAAAGCGATCACCTCTTCCGGCTTGGCCCCGAAGCTGTCCAGGGCTTGCCGAAGCAACTCCGCCTTCCGATCGAACTGAACATGAATGCGGACGCCGCCGGTGGCTCGATCGTTTTCAAAAAGAATCTCGTTGGCCGCGGCGAAATCGAAGCCGAAGCGGTTTTGGACCAGATCGCTCAGCAAGGTCAAACCCGAAGAAATCAAGCCCAGTTTGAGGCCGCGTTCTTTAAGGTAAGAGGTCAGGCGGTCGACGCCGGGATAGAAAGGGACTTTCCGGACCACGGCCGTCAATTCTTCCCGGGACAGGCCTCGCCAGACTTCAGCATCCAGACGGCAGAAAGTATAGTAATCGATCCGGCCGGCCAGAAACATCTCCTGGAATTTTTCCGCCCGGCCGAACCATTGGCCCAACTGGACGTGAATGAATTCCCACGAGCTCCGGATCGGCGTCAGGGTCCCGTCGAGGTCAAAGATGGCCAGTTTGAATCCGGGGCTAGCCTTGCTCATTCAACTTGCTTCTATCGGTGGAATTAGGTCGGTCCGACAAATCTTTTGACAGGCGGCGGCTAAAAAGTCTAATCTTAGGCCCAAGGTTCCTTTAGAATGCTTTTGCGGCCGTCATTACGGGAGGCTGGGCCATGGCCAAAAAGAAAAAATATTCCCTGCCGAGCCTTTTCCGCCGGCTGGTGCTGGGGATCGCCCTCTCCCTGATCGGGTCCTGGCTCATCGCCGCGCTCCGTTTGAACATAGTCCGCGACTTTCTGGCCTCGAGCCCTTTTGAACCAGCCTGTTTCCTGTTCGAGATTTTTCTTTTCGCCATGACCTTTTTCGGGCTTTTGACCCTGCTGGCCGTCCTGCCCGAATTCAAAGCCCGCCTGAAACGAATCGACCACCTCGGCGAAAAAGACTGGTAATCCGACCTATTTTACCTCTCCAGGTTCCTACCTCAGACTCTGACCCAACTCGATTGATCTGAGCAGTTCCCGAGCTTCCCCGAAATCGTAATTGATCTGAAGGGCCTGTCTGAGCACTTGAGCCGCCCCGTCGAAATCTTTAACGGCCAGCAGGGCTCGGGCCAGATTATAATGGATGTGCTCGTCATCAGGATTGACCCGGAGGGCTTTTTTATATTGCCGGACCGAATCCTCGTACCGCCCTTGCCGGCGATAGAGAATGCCCAGGGAATTGTAAACGTTCATGGTGTTGGGGTTGATCTTAATGGCTTCCATGAAGACGGCTTCCGCATTTTCGTCCATGTTCTTATCCATGTAGATTTCGGCCGCCTTTTCCAAACACCTCTGGGCTTCATCCTGGCGCCCGAGCTTCAAGTAAACTTCGGCCATCTTCTGGTAGGCCTGGGCAAAGGCGCTGTTGATTTGAGTGGCCCGCCTGAAGGCCAGGAGGGCTTCTTCATACAACCCCTGGGCCGTCTTGATGTAGCCCAGATTGTAATAAATTTCCGCGCTTTCGTACAGAGTCAAAATCCGTTTAAACTGGGCCAAGGCCTCCTCGAAACGACCGGCGGTCATCAGTTCCAGACCCTGGTCGTAGGCGGCTTTGGCCTCGATCGTCTCGGCGTCCTCTTCCGTCTCCAGAGTTTCTTCCACTTTTTTGACAAAAGTCTCTTTGGTGAAGGGTCGAAGGATCATACCGCTCACCCCGGCTTCGCCGGCCTCAAGGACTTGCTTCCTCGTCACCTCATCCACCATTAAAATAACCGGGGTCCGGGCCGAAGCCGTGTCGGCCCGAATGACTTTAAGCAAGACCAGTCCGCTCATTTCGGGAAGGTCCCAGGCGCTGATAACCAAATCCGCCTGGAAATGCTTGAACATGGACCAAGCCTCGGCTCCGGCGGCCGCTTGCAGAATATTGGGAAAACCCATCTCTTTGATCAGAGCGGCTTCGGCTTTGCGCAGGGTCGAGTCGCTGTCGACCAGCAAACAGGTCGCGGAAGATATTTCAACCAAAATAAATCTCCGGTCCAAGGCTTTACGGTTCAATCTATCCGACCTGCCCGCCGGTATTCAATCTTTATTTTGAGTTCAAGTTTTAAATCGGTTTCGGCCGGCGGTCCGGGTAGATAAGGCGACCATCCGCCGGATCGAGGCCTTAAACCCGCCGAGCCCTTGGTCGACAATCGGCGGGATCATGAATATTTTATCCAGTAAAATCAAGAAATAAGCAAGAACAAGCCTGTTGATTTCGAGCGGATAATCTGTTATAAAAATCAATGTGCTCGAATGGCTGAAGAAAAAAGGTAAAATTAGCGTTATTTGACGAAAAAGCGAGGTGAAGATGGAAGCGCCGAACGTCAAAAAAGTGTTGGTGGTTGGAGCCGGAGTAATGGGCCACGGCATCGCCCAAGTCTACGCCCAGGCCGGACTGGAGACTAATCTGGTCGATCTGAACGAAAAGATTCTGAATCGGGCCATGAATCTGATCAGGTCCAATCTGGAGACCTTGGCCGAGTTCGGCCGGGTTCAGGCCGCCGAAATACCGGCCGTCCTTGACCGGATTCATCCGAGCACTGATCTGGCGGCCGGGGCTCAAGACGTGGACCTGGCCGTCGAGACGGTGAATGAAGTGGCGGAAGTCAAGAAAAAGGTCTTTGCCGATCTGGAAAGGGTTTGTCCCCCGGACACGGTTTTGAGCAGCAACACTTCGTCTCTTGACATTTTCAACATCGCCGAACTGGAAAGGCCCGAACGCCTGGTCGCGGCCCACTGGTTCGCTCCGCCGCACATCGTCCCCCTGGTGGAAGTCTGTCCCGGCCCCAAGACCACTCCGGAAGCCTTGAACCTGGTCGTGGGCTTATTGAAAAAGGCGGGCAAGCAAGTGGTCGTCCTGAAACGATTCTTTCCCGCTTATATCGTCAACCGCATCCAGTTCGCCATTATGAGGACCGTCTTCGAGATCATCGAAAACGGCTGGGCCGAACCGGCTATGGTCGACCTGGCCGTTAAGGCCAGCCTGGGGGTTCGCCTGCCCATCGTCGGGGTGATGCAGAGCTGCGATTTCAATGGGCTGGACATAGTCAAAAACTCTTTGGGTAAAAATCCACCGAAGTTTCTGACTGAACTGGTGGAAAAAGGCCATTTAGGAGTTAAAACTTCCAAGGGGATATTCGATTACAGCGGCCGGTCCGAACCTGAAATCCTCAAAAAAAGAGACCAAAAGTACTTGAAGGTTTTGGCCAATTTAGAAGAACTCAAGGCCTTTGAATCCCTCTGATCAAAAAGTCCGGCAACTGGACCCTGACGGTCTAGAATAATAATCGGAAGGGGGACAGGACATGACGGTGACAAAAGTCGCAGTGGTGGGGATGGGGACCATGGGGTCTCAGATCGGAATCGTCGCGGCCAGGGCCGGTTTTCCCACGGCCATGGTCGACGTTTCCCCGGACAAAGTGGCTCAAGGTCTGGCCGGGGTCCGGGCTTTTTTGCAGGCCCAGGAGAAAAAAGGCAAACTGGACCAAGCAGCGGCCGAAGCCATCCAAAGCCGGATCACCGCAGGCGTCGACTTGACGACGGCTCTTTCAGAGGTGGACTTGGTCATCGAAGCCGTGTTCGAAGATATTAAAGTAAAAACCGCCCTTTTTAAGGCAATGGACCGGATGGCCCCCAGGGAAGCCATCCTGGCCAGCAACACTTCCACCTTGTGGGTTACGGAAATAGCCGCAGCCACGGCCCGTCCGGACAAGGTTATCGGCGCGCATTTCTTGATCCCGGCGGCCCTGACTCCTTTGGTCGAGGTGGTCCGAGGAACGGCCACTTCGGATGAGACCCATGAAACCGTCATTGATTTTCTCAAAAAATGCGGCAAGGAGACGGTCACCGTCCAGGATTCGCCGGGTTTCCTCATCAACCGTCTCTATTTGCCCATGGTCAACGAGGCCTTTTTTGCCCTGGAAACCGGGCTGGCCTCGGCCGAAGAAATCGACCGGAGCTGCGTCCGCGGGCTGGGTCTGCCCCTGGGACCTTTGGCCGCAGCCGACGCCTTCGGCCTGGACGTCCTTTTGGCCTGCATGCAGACCTTTCACCGGGAACTGGGGGAAAAATACCGGCCGGCCCCGCTGCTGGTCAAACTGGTCAAGGCCGGCCGCCTGGGCCGTAAAACCGGTCGAGGGGTGTACGATTATTCGCCAAAGTAGCTGGAGCGGGTCTAGTCTTTATCAAGCCGGGATTTACTTGATGGACCAGGCTTGATCTCGAATCGACGCCTGCGGCTTTTAAAAGCGGCCTCAATATTCCCGGCGATCTCTTCAGCGAACGGGCCGGGCCGGACGAACAGCCTCACCCCTCCCGGCTCCTTCCAATTCGGCCGGAAGATATGCTCGGCCAGCCGGAGGTATTTTTCGGCTTCGCCGGCCTCAACCCCCAATGATACGACTTCATGGTTCATTTCACCCCAGGCCGTCCGATAAACCAAATCGGCCGCAGCCACACGTCTTTCCGCTTCGGGCTCTTCCAAATTGACGATCAGGACCATGGGGCCGACCGGGTCGGGCAGCAAGTCGAAGGTCTCGAGGGTTTTTTTAAGAACTGAAGACGGAAAAACTTCGGCCAAAAGCGGCAATAAGGTTAAAAGACCTTTCCGACTCAAGGGCCTTCCCTCCTTGAGCAAACCCAGCTTGATTTCCGGCGACCAAATGCCGTTGTGCACCAACCAAGCCGCGATCCGGGCCAGACGTCCGGCCCGATAAATCTCTTCTTCAGGTCCGGCTCGGATGCTCCAGACTGCCTTCTCTCGGGTGATAGTCAAGGTCTTGGGTCTTTGAGCCTGGGGCCCGATATAGGGCAAATCTTCCACCTTGGCCGGGTGGTCGGCATATCTGGCCAGCACCCCGGCGTTCAACCTGGCCAAATCCTGGCTGTCTATCTTCACTTGGTCCGGATATTCGGATCGAAGCCGCCCGGTGAGTCTGGAGTAGAGGTCTAAAAGAAACGAGGCGGCTTCCCGACCCAAGGCCGACCGACGTTCTTGGGGCCAATGGAGGAAACGGCTCAAACCCTTGATTTTTTCTTCCGGCCAGCCCCATTGTTCGACCAAATCTTCCAGAACACGGTTTTTGAGCCCGGCCGTTTTTCGGCCGCTTATTCCCCCAGGGGCTCGGAGCTTAAACCAGACCGCCAACCGGACCAAGTCCAGAGATTCGGGAGCCAAATTTTTTTCAGCGAATTCCAGGGTCTGCCGGACGGTTAAGTGGTAGGCGTCGATCGGCAACCGGTCGGCTCCGGCTGTCAGCACCTCGGTCTTGACCTGCTCGCAAAGCAAAGGGGCTTCCAGACCGCGTTCGACCTGGTCCAGAAGCAGGACCATTTTCAGGATGGCCTTGAAAGGGTCTTTTTTCGACTTATGAACATGCCAAAGGGCTGCACCCAGGTATTCCCGAGGACCGGGCCTTTCGGGATACCCCAGGTCCAAATAATTATTGGGGTCAAAGGTCGTGGTTTCGGCCTGGGCCAGGCCGGCGGCGGCTTCGGCGTAAAAAGCGGAGTCGGTCTCCAAGGGCATGACCCACCAGAGAGGAATCCGGCCGGCCAAGTGCAGAAGCGTCCGGTAAAATTCTTCCTTGACCAGCCGGGGCATGACTTGGCCGGAGCTTTCCTCGCCCAAGTCGCCGAACCTGTCGGCGCGGACCTCATGATGGTCCATGATGAAAAAATGGACCTCGGTCCGGTGTTCAGTCCCGGCCCAGGCGGTCAGCAGTTCCGTCTTTTCCTTCAAAAGGTCCCAATCCCGCCGACTGAAGCCGGTCCCGTCCACGCAAACCCAGTAGTCTAAATCAGAACTCCAGGTCTGACCGATGGAGCCGGTGCTGCCCATAAGCATAAGTGAATCTATTTTCGGTTGGACTCCTAAAACCAGCCGCCGATCCCAAGCCTGTTTCAGCCCGGAGTTCTGATAAATCCTAAAGAAGCCCGACCGGTCAAAACCGTATATGCCTCGCGGTGCATCCTCGGCCTCCACATAGCCGGGGGTCTCGGGCAGATTGACCTGGAGCAACAGGGGGATAGTCATGAAGACGGTCCGAGTCCCCGGTGAAGCGTAACGGAGCATTTCCCGCATCCGCAGGACGTTGTTCAGAACAAAGGCCTGGTGGTTGCGTATCAGGCTCGACCCTAACAGTTTAAGATTCATCATACCACTGAATTTGAATGGTTCCCAAACATCAGGGGCAGGTCGGGTAGAGCAAAGGGAAATCCAACAAGGTGATTCATCTAATTCTTTTCGCCGGCTCCCACGCTCCACCTTGGGAACTAGCTTAATTTGTCAGTCATTTCAAGGTTTTTCTGGCGAAGCCAGGATAAAGTTGGTCTGAATCGGGTAATGGTCCCCGGCGCTTTCCCGGACAATTCGGGCTTCTATCGGATACAATCCATTGGAATGAAAAAGAAAATCTATGCGGGGCTTGATGGGCAGCGGCAGATTGAATCTCAAATACGTCCCCCGAAAATAATCGAGGGAAGGCCAAAGGGCGTCCTTGAAATGGTTGGTCATCAGCCTGATCGGTTTGGACAAAGGAAAAGTATTGAAATCCCCGCCGATGATGATCTCATCAAATTTTTTAGGGCCGATCCAGTCTAAAAATTGTTTTACATGCCGGCTATGATTGGTTTCGTTCAAAAATTCGTCTTTGACTATTTGGAAAATGGCGGCCGGCCGCTCGTCTCCGGCCGCCTGGAGCCCGCCAAGCTGGGGATTGAGGGTCTCCAAATGCATGGTGCAAAAAAGGACCTTGTTCCCGTCGATTTCAGCTTCAGCGCACAAGGCCGTGGGTTTCATGTAGGTGGAAGGGAAGCGGAGCGTTTCAGGATTAGTCAGGGGCCAGTCGGACAGAATGGCCAGGTTGCTCATGGGCGACATCTCCCGGCCGGTGACGTAATGGTCAAAACCGAGCAATCCGGCCAAATCCTTCATTTTTACTTTCCAGGGCGCCTCTTGGATGAGCAGGACGTCTGGAACCACGTTCCGGCGGATCACTTCGGCGATTTCTTCTGTAGTCGGGACCAAGTCCGGCTGGCTGCCGATATTATGAGTCATGACCGAAAAAACCGGGCCGGCCGGAGGTCGGTCCAAGTAAGCTCGAAAGATCAAAAATCCGACCGCGACCACCAGGACCACTAAAACCAGGTACTTGAATTTTCTAATTTTCATCCCCCGCTAGCCTCTCAATGTTTTCTATTTCCGGACCGGTCCGCTTGTATCCCTGGCCGTCCAGACCGGGACCTCCGGCCGGCCGCCCCGAATATCGAACGAATAAATCCCCTTATCTTTTTCGCCGTAACGTATAACCACTTTGGCCGAACGCAGTCTTTTGGCCCGCGGCTGGAATTTTACCTGAAAAATAGTGCTCCCGAACCTGGAAATATTGGGCCGGGGGGCCTTGACCACAGAAAAATCTCCGGCGTTTTTGCCCGATATTTCTACGTACGGGGACGAACCGGCCAGATTCAACTTCCCCGTCCCCAAATTTTGAATGGTGAAGGTCCTAATTACTGTTTCGCCTGGGGCCGCCGGACCGAAATCGGTATGATCGGTCAAATTGGGTTCTTTGGCCCCGTTGGGGATGTTCAGTCCGTTGCCTTCCACATTGATCTTCTTGGGCGTAATCCTGATGGTTTTCAATGATTTCTCGGTCAAATCGCAGGGACAGACGTCTTTATCGGCCGGGCCGAACGTGGAAACCCCAGGTCCGGCCTTGGTCTCCTGGCCGCTCACCCCGGCCGGAGCGGCCCAGACCTGAAAACGGTGGACCTCGAACCTGGCTTTGGAACCCAGGTCCGCGGCCAGGACGGCCAGTTTGTTATCGAGGGCCTGCTGGTTATCGAATTTGAAAAATTGAGCGCCCTTAGGTGAATCCAGCCAACCTATGAAACGAATTTTGCCCGGATTATGGGGATCGGATTGGACGTACATCCGCAGCTTGGTCCGGCACCAGGGAAAGCGGACGTTACGGCCTATGGTCAAAGAATCCCATTGGTCGCCTTGTTGTCTTGGAGCAGCGATGTTTATATCCCGGGCATCCGCTCCGGAAAGCGCCGGATAGCCGATTTGCGCGCCCAAGACTTGAAAACTCGCACCTTTCCGGCTTTTTCCCACAAGAGTGAACACCGCTTCCAGATAAAACGGCGGCGAAAAATCGCGGACGCTGGTGATCCTGAACTCTTTTTTTTCCCCTTGATCCTGAACGATCAAAGTATGGCCCCTGGTTTTTATCTGTTTCTCCGGAGTCTGGTTCAGCCAGACCCTTCCATCGATTTTATCGGCGGCCCAGCCGTTGGACAAGGTTAGAGGCCACCGGTGTTCGACATGGATGACCTGGCGGGCGGTATGACTACCCGAAGGACCTTTGACGGTCAGGGACACCTCGTAGAAGCCCGGCTCAGTAAATGTATGCCTGGGGTTTGGTTCAGTCGAAGTCTCACCGTCGTCGAAATCCCAGACGTAAGCCAGCGGCCCTTCTTGCCGGTCCCTGGACCCGTTTGAAGAAAAAGCCACGGTCAGCGGCGCTTGGCCTTGGGCGGGGTCGGCCGAAAGAACCGCCACGGTCGGACTGACCTGGATGGTCATCTGTCCGGCGTTGTAACTGTTGCCGCAAGTCCCGTCGGAAGCGATGATGGTCACGGTTTCCATACCCGGCGGATGGTCTTCCGGGCAGGTCCAAATAAATCGGCTCCCGTCGAGCGCACCGACTTCTCCGGCCCGCTGATAAAAGCTGACCGGAAAGCCTTCCGGGTCGATCCCGGTCAGGTCCAGATCCACCTTTTCTCCGGGCAGGACGGTCAGGTCTTTCAGGCCTCGCAAGGCCGGCCGCAAGTTGTCCGCGCCTTCGGTCCGGTAGACATTGATCACGGCCGGGTTGCTGTCGGTTCGGCCGTTATTGGCGATCAGCAGAATCGAAGTGCGGCCCTTGGGCATTTGGCTTGAATAAGGCACGGTAATGGTGTAAACGGACGGCCCTTCCTGGCGCACCGTGGTGTCTTTATTGCCGTACAGGACCTTCCAGCGGAAGGTCAAGGGCAGACCCTGGAGATCGTAGCTGTCCCCAGTGGAAACCCTGATCTTGACCGGTTCATATTTGCTTTGCTGGACCAAAACCGTGGTCTTCAGGGCGTAAACGGTCCGGCCGCCGGTAATATCCAAAGTTCTAAGCAGACAGATCGGAGGGGCGGCGGTCATATTCTTGGCCAGATTGACCATGTTGCGCAGATGGGCCGTGTCGTCGTACTGGTGGACCAGTTCGTTGGCGTCCATCTGGCTGCCTCCCTGGAAATCGGCCCGGTCGCCGTTGGAATTGTAAGCCACCCGGTGGCGGAGTTCATGGTCGTATGGGACCTGAAACGGCAGCCCGGCCTTCCAAAGATAAAGGATGGTCGAAGGATAGAGGCCGTGGAGTTTGAGCAGGGGCTTGAGGAGTTTGGGCAGATAGCCTCCGGCGATGACCATCTTGGTCAAGGCCAGCTGCTCGCTGCCCGAGGAGCCGACCGAATTGTGAAAAATCGGGACCAGGGCTTGATACTCGTCAGTTGAGCCTTTAACGGCCCGGTCCATGTAGGAGATGTGAGCCGGTCCGGACACCAGGACATCGGCGAAGTAGAAATACTCTTCCAACTGTTTCATGGAGCGCTCGTTGTTGGCCAGGTCATGCCCCATGCCCGTGGTCGATTGACTGGTGAAATTGACGCCGAGCTGGTGGATCGGCCCGCCGACCAGATGGATCATACTGTCGCGGATGCTGACCGAGTTGCCGTCCCGGCCCGACCAGGTGTCGATGATGTAACTGTGACCCCGGTCTCGGCTGGAATAGACGTCCATCCAAAAACCTGCATATTTCCGGTCCGGCCAATCGCGGTCACGAAAAGCCAAAAACCGGCCGGGATGTTTTTTTTCGTCCGCGTCATCCGGATAAAGCCTTTTTTCCGGGGGCGGCAGGCTGATGATCTTGTCTTCGGCGATTTTGACCGGGCTGGGGTCCAGGAGCCATAGCTTCCAATGGACTTTTTTATGATAGGGATTCATCAGGTCGGCCCCGAGAACTTCGACCGCCCCCAGACAGAAAAAAAGACAAAACAGGCCGCCCCAAAAAAGATAACGCCTTGGCATATCGGTTTCTTAACACACTCGCCAAGGCTTGAAAATGCTAAAAACGACCGATCCTGACAGCCGCCTCGGAGACGGTTCGAGGCGCCACGGCCTGGAGTTGCCCCCCAGGCCGTGGAACATCAGAGGATGGAAAAAAATTATGCTTACAAGGTAATCATTCAGTTATCGGTGGTTTGGATTCCCGCTTGCGCGGGAATGACGTTGCTAAGTATTCGTCATTCCTGCGAAAGCAGGAATCCACGTCTATCGGTCGGGCAGAAAGAGGCGGAAAATGCCACCGTTCACTGATAGGTTGCCTTGCCGGACAGTCACTGCAGAACGGCGCCGACTTTTCGGTTTCACTTCAGCATCACCCCGCCGTCAATATTTATGGCCGTGCCGACCAGGTAGTCGCCGGCCGAGGAGGCCAACAGGACGGCCAGACCGGCCATTTCCTTGGGGTCTCCGATCCGTCCGGCCGGGACCCTTTTCTTGAGCTCTTGCTCTATTTTAGCCCCGAGGACCGGGTTGAGGTCCGTGCGGAAATAGCCCGGACAGATGGCGTTGACCTGGATGTTGTGCTTGATCAGGTCCAGGGCCATCACCTTGGTCAGCAGCAAGGCCCCGCCCTTGCTGGCGCAGTAGTCGCCGCTGTGGGGCAAGGGCATGAAAGAGGCCACCGACGTGACGTTGATGATCTTGCCGCTCTTTTGCTTGATCATCTCCCGGGCCGCGGCCCGAGAGCAATTGAATATGCCGGTCAGGTTGATGGCCAGGGTCTGCTGCCACTCTTCATCGGGGATGTCGACTATATTCTTGGCGCTGCCGGTGATGCCGGCGTTGTTGACCAGGATGTTGACCCGGCCGAATTTTTCCACGGTGGCGGCGATCATATTCTCCGCGTCTTCGACCCGGCTGACGTCGCATTTGACAGCCAGGGTCTCGACCCCGAAGTCTTTTTTGATTTCGGCCGCGGTCTTTTTGCAGCCCTCGAAATTCCTGGCGGTGATCACGATAGCAGCCCCGGCCCCGGCCAAACCTTCGGCGATGCCCCGGCCGATGCCCTTGTATCCTCCGGTGACCACAGCCACCTTTCCAGTCAAATCAAAAATATCCAGAGTCATGTTCCTACCTTCCTCAAATTATTTATAGATATAAACCCGGCACGGCTGCAGGCCGACTTTTTCCGGTAGTTCGGTGATGAAAAGAGGTTTGCCGTCCACCGGGTCGGCCACTTGGTTCTGGAAATAACAGTGGGCGCAATATACGGGAAAATTCGGCCGGCCGAAAGTCATGTCCTGGGATTTCTCAATTCGCAGGAAGCCGTCGGGCCGGTCATAGAGGCCGGCCTTGATCTGCCGGGCTCCGCTGGGACATTCATCCACGGTGATGGTGAATTTTTCATCATCCTCAGTTATCTTTAACGAACCCAGGTGACCCCTCAGGCCGGCGGCCAGCAGTTGGAGTTTACGGTCGGGGGACTTTCCGGAGTAACGCTTGGCCAGGAGCTTGGTAAAACCTTTGCGGACCGTCTCATCAAAAGCTTCATACAGAACCTCGTCGCCGAAGCGTCGGCCGATGAAAGACAACAGGTCGGTGGCCCAATCCCGGTACAGGTCGTGCATGGACAAAAACTCCCCGTACATCCTTTGGCTCAATTTTTTGGCCGCTTCCTGGTCGCCGGCCTCGATGGCCGCCAGGACCAGGTCCAAGGTCCTTTGACCCATGGCCTCCAGTTCTTCATCCGAAAAATATCTTTCCTTGCTCATCATCTTTTCCTTTCGGCTTGAATCGGGCGGTGGTCAGGCCCGGCTTCATATATGGATGGCCCTTTTATCCACGTCCAGGGCGGCCTCCATCATGGTTTCCGAAACGGTCGGGTGGGCGTGGACAACCGCGGCCAAGTCTTCAAAGCCGGCCTCCAAAGACATGGCCGTCACGGCTTCGGCGATCAGTTCGGTGGCGTGCGGGCCGATCATCGTCACCCCGACGATCTCCCCGTATTTCGGCTCGGCCACTATCTTGACCAAGCCTTCGCTTTCGCCCAGGATGGCGGCTTTGCCGTTGGCCGTCAAGGGGAACCGGCCGACTTTGACCTGGTCGCCGTATTGTTCCCTGGCTTCGGCTTCGGTCAGGCCCGCGCCGGCCAGTTCCGGGACGGTATAGACGCACCTGGGGATCAAACGATGGCTCAGGGGCCGGCCGATCCCCGCCGCGTTCTCTACGGCGCAGACCCCTTCGGCCATGGCGGCGTGGGCCAGCATGATCCCGCCGATCACGTCGCCCACGGCGTAGAGGCCGGGCACCCCGGTTTCCATTTTTTCATTCACCACGATATGGTTTTTGTCGGTCAACGGGACGCCCAAGCGCTCCAAGCCTAAATTCCTTATGTCCGGCTTGCGGCCCACGGCCATCAGGACCAGGTCGGCCGACCGGCGCTGATCCTGCCCGGACAGGCTGAAAACCACCTGCTTGCCCCCCTGGCCGTCCGCTTCGATTTTTTTGACCCCGGCCCCGGTGATGATTTCCAGGCCCTCTTTCTTCAAAAGGCCGGTCAATACCCGGACTGTTTCCGCGTCTTCGGTCGGCAGAATCGAGGGCATCAGTTCTATAACTGTAACCCTGACCCCCATGCGGTGCATAAGCTGGGCGAATTCGATGCCGATTACCCCGCCGCCGATGATGACCAGGCTTGACGGCAGTTGCTCCAGGTTGAGGGCTTCGTTGCTGGTAATTACTCCTTTTTGATCAGAGCCCTCCACCGGAAGACTGGCCGGCACGGAGCCTGTAGCCAGGATGATCTTGTCGGCCTTGATTTTTTCTCCGGTCTCCCGGACCGAGACGGTCCGGGCGTCGCTCAGGGTCGCTTCGCCCTTGACCACCTTGATCCGATTTTTTTTCATCAAAAACCACACGCCGTTGACCAGGCGCTTGACGATGGCGTTTTTACGCTGAAACACGGCCGGGTAATCCAAACCGACTTGGGGGATATTGACGCCGAAGGCCTGACTGTGTTGGGCCTGCCAATAAACATTGGCCGATTGAATCAAGGCCTTGGTCGGGATGCAGCCCCGGTTGGTGCAGACGCCGCCCAGTTCATCCTTTTCGACCAAGGTGACCTCGTTTTTTAACTGGGCCGCCCGGATGGCCGCCACGTATCCGCCGGGTCCTCCGCCGATAACGGCTATCTTCTGACTCATAACCGATTTCCTTGACGACTGCCGCTCACAGAAGCAAAAGGGGGTCCTCGATCAGCTCGACCACCCGGTTGAGAAACTGGGCCGCAATAAAACCGTCCAGAATCCGGTGATCGATGCCCAGGGTGATGTTCAGGGACAGGACGGGCGCTACCTGGCCATCCACCACGAAGGGCCTTTCCTTGATGGCCCCCAAGCCGATGATGCTCGATTCCGGCGGATTGATGATCGGGTACCCGTATTCAATGCCGGCCATGCCCAGGTTGGTGATGGTGATGGTGCTCCCGGCCAGTTCGTCCAGTCCTAGTTTGCCGTCCCGGCCTCTTGCGACCAGGTCCGACCTGATCCGGGTGATTTCGGCTATGGATTTCAAGTTGGCCTGGCGGATAACCGGGACGATCAGCCCGTCCTGGACACTGGTGGCCAGACCCACGTTGATATCTTCCAGAAGCTCGATCCCTTCGGCCGTCCAGTAGGCATTCACTCCCGGAAAGCTTTCCAGGGCCCGGGCCACGGATTTGACAATCAAGTCGGTATAAGTCAGCCTTTGCCCGGTGTCCCTCTCCACCGCCGGCAGCAGGCGTTCCCGGGCTTCCTTCAGCCTGACGGCGAAGGCCGATTTGGACATCCAGAAGTGGGGCGTCTGGAAGCTTTCGGACATTCGGCGGGCGATGGTGCGTCGCATACCGCCGGGCTTGACCAACCGGCCCTTGGGCGAGCCGGCTTCCGTCGCCGGGGCCGCCGGCGCGACGGTCGGCTTTCGGGCTTCTTCAAGCGCTTGCAGGATGTCTTCCTTGACGATGCGGCCCTGGGGCCCGGTGCCTGTAATTTTGGTAATATCCAGGCCGTGTTCTTCGGCCATTTTCTTGGCCACGGGCGAGATTTTTATTTTTTCACGTTTTTCTTCAGTCGGGGCCGGGGCGGTCACGCCCGCCGGTTCACCCGGCGCCGGCTGAACCTGAGCGCCTGCTTCCCTAGGCGGGGCCTTAAGGAGCTCTTCGGCCAGAGTCTCGCCGGGTTGGACGATATAAGCCAGCGTTTCACCGATGGGTCTGGTTTCCCCGGCCGGGACCAGGATCTTGGCCAGCAGCCCGGATTCCGGCGCTTCAACCTCGTAGGTCACCTTTTCCGTTTCGATGACGAAGATAATCTCCCCTTTCTCGACCCGGTCTCCTTCGTTTTTTCTCCATTCAATGATCTGCCCCTCGACCATGGTCAGGCCGAGCTTGGGCATGATTACCGCCGTAGGCATTCATCCGCCTCCGTTTTCCCGATTGAACCGCCTTGGGCTCGGTCCGGTTTTACTTGCCCTGCCAGGCCGGTTTTCGTTTTTCCAAAAAGGCCTTGGTTCCTTCCTGGGCGTCCTTGGTCGTGGCCGTGATGATGGCCCCGTACTGGCAGTACTCCATGGCCCCTTCCAGGGGCATGTCCAGACCGACCTGGATAGCCCGCTTGATCAAGGCCACCGAGGCCGGGGCGTTCTTGATGATGCGATTGGCCAGTTCTTCGGCCGCGGCCATGACCTGGTCCGGCGGAACCACTTTGAGAACCAGGCCTATCCTCAAGGCTTCCTGGGCGTCGACCGGGTCCCCGGTCAGTTCCATGTACAGGGCCATCTGTTTGCCGATCAGACGGCCCAGTCTGGCCGTGGCTCCGGCCCCGGGCATAATGCCCAGCCCCACTTCGGGCAGACCGACCTTGGCCTTCTCGGACATGATCCTGAAATCGCAGGCCGAAGCGATTTCCAGACCGCCGCCGAAGGCGAAACCGTTGATGGCGGCGATGACCGGTATGCCCAAACGTTCCAGGCGGAAATTGAACCTGGTCAATTTGTCGTGGATGCGGAAGAACTCATAAGGCGCTTCCAGGCCCTTATTGATCATGTTGATGTCGCCGCCCGAGACAAAGGCCTTGCCCGCCCCGGTCAGGATGAGGGCCCCGATTTCTTCATCGGCTTCGATCCTGATCAGGGCGTCGTCCAATTCCAGGATCATCTGTTCGTTTACGCCGTTGAGCACCTCCGGTCGATTGAAGGTGATGTAGGCTATTTTATTCTTTTTTTCATAAAGAATCGTCTGATAGGCCATGTCACTTTTCTCCGTTGACCGGTTGAGATTAAAGTTCGGGCGAGACCAGTATCTTGCAGTGCTGCAGTTTCCTTTCGCTGGTCAGCTCCTTGATCCCTTTTTCGAAGGCTTCTTCCAGTTTGACCTTGGCGCTGATCATCATCGGATCGCATTTGACCTGACCCCTGGCCAGTAAAGATATGGCCGCCGGGAACTCGTCCACGTAGCCCTGGCTGGTGATGATCGACTTTTCCCGCATAAAGAGGTTGATGAAGGGGAAGTTGCACGGCTCGGTCATCAGGCCGACTTCAACGATGGTCCCGCCACGGCCGCAGACCGTATCGGCCAGCAGCATGGCTTCACATGGTCCGGCGCACTCGAAGACCATATCGGCCCGGCGGCCGTCGGTCAATTTGGCGATGGTCTTGCCCGGATCGACTTCCTTGGGGTTGATCACCTCCGTGGCCCCCAGTTCCTTGGCCAGCCTCATGCGTTCGGGAAGAAACTCGAAGACGAAGACGTCCCCGGCCCCGCAGGCAATAGCCGACTGCATGGTCAACAGCCCGATGGGACCGGCCCCGATAACGGCCACGGTCGTTCCCGGCTCCATCCGGCCGCGTTTGACCGCATGGACGCAGCAGGCCAAAGGCTCGACAAAAGACGCGGCCTCGTAACTGATGCTGTCCGGGAGTTTATAGACGTTGTCCACCGGGGCGACCACGTAATCGGCAAAAGCCCCGTCCGCGGCCCCGCCCATGCTGCCCAGCTTGACGCACTGGATGTGCTGGCCTCTTTTGCAGTAATAACATTGATAACAGGGCATGGTCGGCCGGACGGTCACCCGGTCCCCGACCTGAAATTGGGCGACCTTATCGCCCACGGCCACAACCTCCCCGGAGAATTCATGTCCGCCGGTGATCGGCGCCTGGCGACCGGTCAGGGGATGGGGCCTCTTGACCGGGATCATTATCGGACCAGCCAGGTATTCATGAACGTCCGAACCGCAGACCCCGCACCATTTAACTTTTATTTTGACCTGATCCGGGCCGGGCTGGGGCTCGGGAATGTCTTCCAGTCTGATGTCTTTTCCGCCGTAAAACCGCAAAGCTTTCATATTTTCACCTGTCCCTTTTCTGCGAGGTGACGCCGTAAATTATGGTCAAGCCAATTCCTTGACCGCGGCGATAATGTCCGCTTCCTGGGGAAGAACCGCGGCTTCCATGGCCGGACCCCAGGGCACGGGCGAAAAAGCCGCACCCACGCGTTTGATGGGGGCGTCCAGGCTGTCGAAAGCCGCTTCCATCACGCTGGCGGCGATTTCCGCGCCGAAACCGCCGGTCTTGACCGCTTCGTGGGCGATGACTAGCCTGTTGGTTTTGGCCACCGATTCCAGGATGGTCTCCAGGTCAAAAGGCATCAGCGTCCGCAGGTCGATGATTTCCACATCCACGCCCTGTTGGGCCAGTTTTTCCGCAGCCGCCGCGACCTTGTAATAAAGCTGCCCCCAAGTGACGATGGTCACGTCGGAACCCGGCCGCTTGATCTCGGCCCGGCCCAAGGGCAAGGTATAATCCTCTTCGGGGACGTTGTCTTTCACCCGCAGCATCTTGTGCTCGATGAAGAGCACCGGGTTTTCGTCTCGGATGGAAGACTTGAGCAGGCCCTTCACGTCGTAGGGCGTGCTGGGGTAAACCACCTTCAGCCCCGGCGTATGGCAGAACCAGGCTTCCAGGCTCTGGGAATGATGAGGCCCGGCGCTGAGTCCGCCGCCGCCCTGGGTCAAAAAAACGATGGGGACCTTGAACTGGCCGCCGAAGACGTACCTCATCTTGGCCGCCGAGTTGACCACCGAGTCCATGGCCAGGGTGATGAAATCCATGAACATGATCTCGGCTATCGGTACCAGTCCGGCCATGGCCGCGCCCGTGGCCACGCCGGCGATGGCCGATTCGCTTATGGGCGTATCGATGACCCTTTTTTCGCCGAATTCCTGAAACAACCCCCTCGAGGCGCTGAAACTGCCTCCGGACAAGCCCACGTCTTCGCCGATGATGATCACCCTTTCATCCCGGGCCATTTCTTCACGCAAGGCCTCGTTGATGGCTCTGACATAATTGAGTTCTCTCATGATCCGCCCCGCCTTCTATACGTAAATGTTGTTGAATACGTCGGCCGGGTCGGCCGGGGGACTGTTCCGGGCGAAGTCCACGGCCGCCTCGATTTCGGCCTTGATCTCTTGTTCCAGCTTTTCAATCGATTCGGCCGTCAATATCTGTTCAGCCAAGAGCTGTTCCTGGAACTTGGTCACCGGATCGATCTTACGGGCCTCTTCGATGTCCTTGGGGTCACGGTACTTTTGAGGATCGCCTATGTAGTGCCCCAGCCAGCGGTTGAAGCGGCATTCCAGCAAACTCGGCCCTTCGCCTCTCCGAGCCCGGTCCACGACCTCCGCCGCGGCTTGGTAGACCGCCAGAACGTCGGCCCCGTCCGCAAGCAGGCCGGGCATATTATAGGCTTCGGCCTTGCGCCAAATATCAGGCTGGGCCGCGGTGCAGGCCTGGGGGGTGAACTGGGCCCAACGGTTGTTTTCCACCACAAAAACTACGGGCAGCTTCCAGACCGAGGCCATGTTGACGCTCTCATGGAAATTGCCCTCATCCACGGCCCCGTCTCCGAAATAGCTGACCACCACTTGGCCGGTATTCTTGATCTGACAGGCCAGGGCGAAACCGACCGAAAGGGGAATGTTGGCCCCGACCAGCCCCTGGGTGCCCAGAATGCCGTATTCGATGTCGGCGTAATGCATCTCGCCGGCGATCCCGCCGCAGGGCCCGTCCTTTTTGCCCAGAACTTCCAGGAGGAACCTCTTGAGAGGAACGCCTTTAGTGACGATGATAGGTCGGCCGCGATGGGTGTTGTTGATGTAATCCTTCGGCTCCAGAGCCGCGGTCACGCCCACCCCCACGGCTTCGCCTCCCAGGTTGGGATGCAGCCAGCCGGCGATCTCGCCCTGGGTGGTCATGTCAATGAGCCTTTCTTCGAGCCGCCTCGATTTCAACAAAAAGGTGAAAAGCTCCACCTTTTTCTCTTTGGTTACTTTAACCTCGGCCATTTTCCATCCTTTCTCCGTCTTGATCAGAAAACACCCTGGGCGAAAACATGGTCGGCGATTATCTTCCGGTGATAATCGCCGTCTCCGAAAGCCGCCTCGGCCACTCTGGCCTGCCGGAAATAGAGAGGCAGATCGTGCTCTTCCATGTAGCCGATGCCGCCGAAGACCTGGTGGCCCAAAGCAACCACCCGGCGGTAGGCCTCGGTGGACCAAGCCTTGGCTATGGAAGCCTCAGTTTCGAAAGGCAGGCCTTGATCGAACATCCAGGCCGCTTTGTAGGTCACCCAACGGCAGCCGTCCAGGTCAATCAGCATGTTCACGCAGTGATGCTGGATGGCCTGAAAACTGCCTATCAACTGGCCGAACTGCTCCCTTTCCTTGGCGTAAGCCGCGGTCAGGTCCAGGACCTGCTGGCCGCCGCCGACCATCTCCGCGCATTTGGCCACGGCCGCCTTTTGCAAGACCTTTTTCAGCGGCGGCCAACCTTGATTGAGCGGACCCAGCAGATTCGTCTTGGGCACGACGACCTGGTCGAAGACCACCTCAAACTGCTTGTCTCCGGCAATGGTCTTGAGCAATTTACGGTTTAGTCCCGACGCCCGGCCGTCGACCAGAAACAGGGAAATCCCTTCCCCCGAGTCGCCGCCCGGCCCGGTCCTGGCCGCGCAAATGATCCAGTCGGCCACATGGGCGTCGGGCACAAAGAGCTTAGTCCCCTGGATGACGTAGTTTTCTCCGCTTTCTTTGGCCGAGACCGTAATGGAACCCGGATCATAATAACTTTCCGCCTCGTTGAGGGCCAGGGTCATGATCAGATCGCCCCTGACCATCGGCGGCAAAAACCTCTTTTTCTGCTCCTCGTTGCCGGCTTCAACCAGAGTGAATCCGCCCAAAACGACCGTCGAAAAGAACGGACCGGGCAGCAAGACCCGGCCCATTTCTTCCAGCAGGACGATCAAGTCGAGGAAACCCAGGCCCGAACCTTCATATTCTTCCGGGATAATCAAACCCATCCAGCCCAGCTCGGCCATGCCTTTCCATAGCTCTTCAGCGAAGCCCTTTTCATCCTGAACCATTGACCGCACAAAAGAACTCGGACAGTTTTTGGACAAAAATCCTCGAGCGCTGTGGCGGATCATCTCCTGTTCTTCGGAAAACTTAATATCCATAATTCATTGCCTCCTGTAGACAGCGCTTTATTTTCTGGGCAGACGCAAGCCGCGCATGGCCGTAATATTTCTGATTATCTCGCTGGTCCCTCCCCCGATCGTGTCCACCACCGAGGCGCGGCACAGCCGTGCTATCTCCCCCCTAAGGGGAGCCCACGGGGAGCCATCTTCCAACAAACCGAACTGCCCCAGAATTTCCATGGCCTTGTAACCCAGGCGCTGGCGCAGCTCGGACCCGATCAGCTTGACGATTCCGGACTCGTAGTCGATCCGGCCGTCCAGGAGTAAGGACAGGGCTTTGTACTCCAGGCATTTGCCCACTTCGGCCTCGATCACCAACTGGGCCAGTTTGTTGCGGACCAGCGGGTCGTCGGCCAGCAGCACGCCGTTGCGCCGGGTCTCCTTGGCGTATTGAACCAGACGGTTGAGGGTGGGAAAGAGTCTTTCCATCTGAAAAAGGGCCAGACGCTCATAGTTGAGCGCATTGACCATGTAAAAGAAGCCCTTGTTCTTTTCCCCCACTAGTCTGCTTTTGGGCACCTTGACATTGTCGTAATAGACCTCGTTGGTTCTTTCGCCGCCCAGGGTCTCCAGCGGCCTGATGTCGATCCCCGGAGCCCGCTGGTCCACGACAAACAGACTGATCGACTCGTGGCGGGGGCCTTTGGGGTTGGTCTTGGCCGCCAGCCAGTGGTAGTCGGCGTAATGCGATTCGGTATTGAAGGTCTTCTGGCCGTTGATGATGAAATAATCGCCTTCCTCGACCGCCCGCATCTGCATGGCCATCAGATCGGAGCCGGCCGGAGGTTCGGTGTAACCCAACCCGAACTCGATCTCTCCCGCGGCGATCCTGGGCAGAAATTCCTTTTTCATCTCCTCGCTGCCGTGGTGGAGGATGGTCGGGCCGGCCATATACCGGGCGATCTCGTTGGGGACGTGAGCCTCGTGACGGGCGAACTCCTGGAGCAAGATAATCTCGTACATCAGCGAACCGCCCGAGCCTCCGTATTCCTTGGGCCATCCCAGGCCCAGCCAGCCTTTCTGCCCGATCTTGCGATTAAAAGCCCGGGCCTCCGGCCCCAGACCTTTGTCCATGGCGTGCTGCCGTCGAAGTTCGTCGTTTAACTCGGCCTTCAAAAAATCACCGACTTCCCGGCGGAAGGCCTCTTCCTCGGGAGTGGTCGTCAAATTGAAATTCATGCTTTCCTCCGCCCTTTACTTTTTTTGTGAACCGGCCCTCATACAGGGGCCCGAAGCCGGCCGGAGCCCGGCCGCTGACGGACCGGCCTAACCCAACCACCTTTTCCTTCGTCGATAATGCTTGACCGATCGGTAGCTTTTCTTTTCGCCCAATTGACTCAGGCCCAAATAGAATTCTTTAATATCCTCATTCTCTTTCAACTTTTCCGCTGGCCCGTCCATAACAATCTTGCCGTTCTCCATGACGTAACCATAGGCGGCCACGGAAAGAGCTATCTCCACGTTCTGCTCGACTAAAAGGATGGTCGTGCCCTCGTCCTTGTTGATCCGGTCTATGATTCCAAAAATTTCTTCAACCAGCCGCGGGGCCAGGCCCAGGGAAGGCTCATCCAGCATCATCACCCGGGGCCGGGCCATCAAGGCCCGGCCGATGACCACCATCTGCTGCTCGCCGCCGGACAGATAACCGATGATCCGGTGTCGCAGGTCGGGCAGTTTGGGGAAATAGGAATAGACCCGTTCCAGGTCCCTTTTGACCTCGGCCTTGTCCTGGCGCAAGTGAGCGCCGATTACGATATTTTCCTCGGCGGTCAAATGCTCGAAGATCATCCGGCCCTCGATGACCTGGACGATGCCGGACTTGACGATATTTTCCGGCCACTCATTGTCAATCCTTTGACCTTCGAACTCGATGTTGCCGGCGCTGACTTCGCCTTCTTCGACCTTGATCAAGCCCGATATGGCCTTCAGGGTGGTGCTTTTCCCCGCGCCGTTGGCCCCGAGCAGGCTGACGATTTTTCCCTCGTCCACGGTCAGAGACACCCCTTTAAGAACGAGGATCGAATTCAAATAGATAACATCTATATTGTTCAATTTAAGCATCAGGCGTTCACCAGATTGAATTAAAGAATAAATCTCTTCTTTATTTCCAACACTCCGTATGCCTTTGGCCCGCTATTTTCTGAAAAGTTCCTCTTCTGAAAGTCCTTCAGCAAAGGGCAGCCACCCGGCCACGTCGATCGCCTCGCCGTTCTGGCACTGGAGGATTTTGATGGCCTTGTTGCCAATGCGTCTCTGGGCGTTCCACTGAAGGTCGGAAACGATCCCCCCGGTGCTCACTTCCACCCCGGAATTGAGCAGCTCATACATGGATTCGCCGGTGACCTTATCCCAGGATCCGTATTTATCCACGGCCTTCTCCAAGAGAGCCTTGGCCACCATAACGTGGCCGTAAGCCCACATGTCCCCGGTGTCGGGCGGCCAGAGGTCCTTGAGATTTTCCTTGAACAAATCGTTCATTTTTTTTACTCCAGGCGAGGACTCATCCATATAAGTATTGAAAGCACTAGCCTGATAGTGACCTTCCAAAGTCTTTTTGTCCACGTATTTTAGGACCATACTGAAGGGCATAAAGCCGGGCAGAACCAGCTTGGACTTCATGTTTCGCCTTTCCAGTTCGGTCAGTAGTTTAGCGAAAGCGGCCACTGGAGTGATTCCATAAATAAAATCAGGCTTGGACTGCTGAAAACGCATCATGATGCTGGTAATATCCACCGGGACCGGCTCAGTGTATTCCTCGGCCACAAGTTCAATGCCCCTTTTTTCCAGCCAAGGCTTAATATTCAGAGGCTCCCGGCCGCCCGGCGTGTTCAGCGTATAAAAGGCCAATCTGATGGGACGGTCTTCTTTCCAGTTTTTTTGAGCCCAATCCAAAAAAGTCCCTAAACTCTGGTAATAAAGAACTCCAAAGCAGAAGGTCCAGGAGGGATTTTTGACAAAGGCTTCATAAGCGGCCGGGGCCATCAGAGGAATCCGGTAGCCGGGTTCGGGCATCTTCTTGAAAGAGGCCACGAAAAAGGGGCCGATAGAACCGCAGATTATCGGCGGCTTGGGGTCCATATTGACCAGCCTGTTTAAAATCGAAGTGCTGACGCCGACATCGTACCGGCAATCGTAGGCCTTGAGGGACACCTGGCGACCCTTAATGCCTCCCTGGTCGTTCAGTTGCTTCTGTAAGACTTCAAAAACCTTGGCCCACTCGGCGCTTTCCGACTTGTATGGCCCGGTCAGGTCTATGATTTGAGGAAGTTCAACAGGAGGTAAATCTTCTCCCTTGGCCGCGGCCGGCAACATGGCAGCGACAGCGAAGATTAGTCCAAAAACGATCAAAACCCCACACTTTGAAAAGGCTTTTTGACGAGACATTTTTCATTTCTCCTTAGTTATTTATTGAGAAAATGAATCTTGATTCCATCGGCCGCATTAATGTTTCAATAATTGAAGTCCTCTTTCTCTCCCCCTTTCTTTTTAATATCTGTAAGGAAACAGCCGGTAATAGGCCTTGAAAATCTCCCAGCGATGGGCAATGCCTTTGGGTTCAAAGATTAAAAAAAGTAAAATGACCACGCCAAACATGACGTTGACGCCCGAAAAGATGATGCCGGCCCCGATCTTCGGAAAAATTTCGTTGAGCAAGGGGCCCGAGACCGTGACCATTTCCTCAAAAAATCTTAAGAAGACCACGCCGAAAACGGCCCCCATAATGCTGCCCATGCCCCCGACGATCAGCATCCCGACAAACCAGATCGAGAACCAGACGGTGAATTGCTCCAGTCCGATATAGCGGATGTGATAGGCCCAAACGGCTCCGGCCACCCCGGCAAAAAACGAACAAATGAAGAAGGCTAAAACCTTGTAAGTAAAAAGATTCACGCCCATGGCCTGGGCGGCCAGATCGTTGTCGCGAATGGCCACAAAGGCCCGGCCGACCCTGGTCCTGACCAGATTTTTACCCAGAAAAAGAGATAAGGTCAGGAAAAACATGATAAAATAAAACATTTTGGTTTCACTGTTGAAAACCAATCCACCCAAAGTGGCGGCCGGCACATCTATACCGCTCTCTCGGCCGGTCAACCCCCTCGGCAGATGCAGAATGCCAAAATCAAAGATGTAGTGGAAAGCGATGGTGGCCATGACCAAATAGAACCCCTTGATCCTGACCGCCGGCAGGCCGAAAATGATGCCAAAAAACCCCGAGACCAAGCCGGCGCAAGGGATGACCAGCCAGAAGGGCAGACCGACCTTGCCGGCCAGGATGGCGCAGGTATAGGCCCCGACACCCATGAAGGCCGACTGGCCCAAGGAAATCTGGCCGCAATAACCAGTCAAAATGCTCAAGCCCAGGACGGCGATCACGGAAATACCCATGCGGTTGATCGTGCCGATCCATTCGTTGCCGAGGAAAAGCGGCAAAAAAACCATAAGAACGCAAAACCCGATCAGCAAACCCCATTGCACCTTGCTTCTAATCACTGCATGGTCTTGAAAATAACTGGTGTGGTATTTGCCGCAGGGAACGCTTAAGTCCATGGCCTAGACCCTCTCGATTTCTTTCAGGCCGAAGAGACCGTGAGGACGAACCATCAAAATGGCCATCATGACCAAAAACGGAAAAAGATCGCCCATCCCGCCCCCTACCAGGGGATCGATGTAAAACTTGGCCAGAATCTCCCCGACCCCGACGATGACCCCGGCGATCAACGCGCCGGGCAGTGATTCCAGGCCGGCCAAAAGTCCGACGGCAAAACCTTTCATGCCCAGAACGGCCAGATCGACTGAAACCGTCCCGATACCCGAAACAAAAATGATCGCCCCAAAAGTGGCGGTTAAACAGGAAATAATCCAGGTGGCGACCATTATCCTGGAAATGGGAATACCGATGCTTTGGGCTCCCACCTGGTTATCCGAGACGCAACGCATTTTGAGACCCAGCTTGGTGTAGGCGAAGAAAAAGGCAAAGACCAGCAAGATGAACAGGGAGAGCAAAAAACCGATCAGGAGATAAGGGGCGAAGCTGACGCTGCCGAAACCAAGATAATTTTGGGGGAAAATGGACGGACAGGACTTGACCTCCGGATTCCAGACGATCAGGCTGCCTCCGCGCAGGATCATGGAAATAGCCAGAGTCATCATCACTACCGACAGGACCGGTTCCCCGATTAAAGGCCGCATGGCGAATCTTTCAATGCTTACAGCCAACAGGGCGGCAAAAATTAAAGCCAGCACTATGGCCAAGACAGGATTGAGTCCTAAAGACACCAGGCTCCACCAAAAGAAGAAACCACCGACCATGACCAGTTCGCCTTGAGCCAGGTTGAATACGCCGGTGGCTTTGAAGATCAGGATGAAGCCCATGGCGATCAGCCCATAAAGTGAACCGATCATCACCCCGTTGACGGCCAGGTTAAGAAACATGTTCGGCTCCCTTCTCCACGTTGACGATTTTGATCGGAACACGATACTTGTCTTTTCGTCCGTCCTGGTATTCCACATTTATTTCCATGGTCACTTCACCTTGGTCTTCGTACATGGTCTTGATGATATTCGCGTATTTGGTCTCGACAAAAGCCCGCCTGATCTTACGCGTCCGGGTCAGCTCCCCTTCATCCGGGTCGAATTCCTTAGGCATGTTGATGAACTTTTGTATGCACGCCGCCGAAGGCACCCGGGTATTAACTTCGGCCACCTCGCGCTGAATAAGCTCCAGAACTTGGGTATTTTGAGAAAGATTGGCATAAGTCGTATAATTGATCCGGTTCATCTCGGCCCATTTGCCCACGTTTTCATAATCTATGCTGATCAAGGCGGTGATGTAGGATTTATCCGGGCCGGCGGTGACCATGACGTCCTTGATGAAGTAACTGAACTTGAGGTGCCCCTCGATGTATTGGGGTGCATACTTGTCGCCGCTGGCCAGGGCCATCATGTCCTTCATCCTGTCCAGGAAGACCAAGTGTCCCTCGTCGGTGATGAACCCGGCGTCGCCGGTGCGGAACCAGCGGCCTTCCAATAAAGCTTCTTCGGTTTTTTCAGGCTCTTTGTAATAACCGGAAAAAATCTTGTCGGCCGTCAGTAGAATCTCTCCTTCCTCCGATATTTTGACCTGGGCGTGGGGCAGGACTATCCCCAAGGTCTCCCATTTGACGCCGTCGGAAGGATGAGCGCAGGCCCCCATGACCTCAGTGGCCCCATAGACCTGCTTAATGGGCAGTCCCAAGGCCCGGAAGAAACCGAAACAGGAAGGCGAGAGTGGCGCTCCGCCGGTCCAGGCGCTCCGCAGCCTGGTGAATCCCCACTTGTCCTTCACCGGTTTGAAAGCGAAATTATAGGCCAGTTTGTACATTAAAGTCAGAAACAGACCCGGCTTGATTCCCTGGGCTTCCAGCTCGGCGTACTTGCTGCCGTAAGGAAAAAGCCGCCGCCAAATCCACCGCTTCAAACGGCTCGAATCCGTGATTTTGGCGTAGTTGGAGGACATGAGGCTTTCCCACATCCGCGGGGTATAACAAAGAACGGTCGGTCCGATCTCCCTGATGTTTTCCTGAACGGTTTCCGCAGCCTCGGGAAAGTTAAGGGAAGCCCCGGCCAACAGGGCCATGATCCAAAAGGCGTGCTCGGTGATCCAGGCCGGGGGTATATAGGAAAGATAAAGATCATCCTGGGTCCACGGATCGATTATTCCTATCCCGTTTCGAACGGACGAAACCAGATAATCATGCGAAATCATGGCCCCTTTGGGCAGGCCGGTGGTCCCGGAAGTATAAGAAATGATGCAGGTGTCCTCGCCTTTTCCTTTAAGGATTTCTTCTTCGAACAAATCCTCTTTTTGACTTCCGAACTCCCGGCCCTTTTCCAACAGATCATCGAACGGCAACAGACCGGGGTCGTCATAGAACCACAAGCCTTTCGGTTCCCAATAGATTATATTTTGCAGATGGGGCAGCTCTTCCTTGATTTGCAAAACTTTGTCCACCTGCTCCTGGTCTTTGGCGAAGATGATTTTGGCGTCGGAGTGGCCGGCCAGGTATTTTATCTCGTCGGGAATGGCGTCGATGTAAATCCCGACCACCACCCCGCCCACGGCCTGAATGCCTATCTCAGCCCAAAAGTATTCGGGATCGTTGTCTCCGATGATGCAGGCTTTGTCGCCCCGGGCAAAACCCAGACTCAATAGGCCCAGGGCCAGATTTTTAGTGTTAAAAAACGATTCTTCCCAGGATATTTCCCGCCACAGACCGTACCTTTTTTTTCTGATGGCGGTCCGGCCGCGGTATTTTCGATATTGTTCCAGAAAAATTTTAGGCACCGTATCGCCCTGAGCATAATTACGAGCTTCTTCCAACATAGACAGCCTCGGTTCAAGCCGCTTTGCCTAAATAGGCCTTGATGACCTTCGGGTCTTTACTTATCGCCTCGGGAGTCCCCTCGGCTATTTTAATCCCGAAATCCATGACCACGATCCGGTCGACAATGTCCATGACTACGCCCATGTCATGTTCGATGATGATCATGGGCGTCCCCCGCAGTTCATGGACGTCCAAAACATACCGGGCCATGTCTTCCTTTTCTTCCACGGTCATCCCGGCCATAGGCTCGTCCAGCATCAAAAGCTCAGGCTCCATGGCCAAAGCCCGGCCCAACTCGACCCGCTTGCGCATGCCGTACGGCAAGGTGCCCACGACCTTCTTTCTGATGGGCTGGAGATCGAGAAAATCGATCAACTCCTCGACCCTGCGGCGGTGTTCCGCTTCCTCTCTGGCCGCTTTCCCAAAATAAAGGCTGCCCCAGACAAAACTTGATTTCATCCGGATGTGCCTGGCCGCCATCATGTTGTCCAGGGTGGTCATGCCCGTGTAAAGCTCGATGTTCTGGAAAACCCTGGCGATGCCCAGTTTGGCCACTTGGTGCGGACCCAGGCCGATCAGGCTTTTTCCTTGGTAATAAATATTTCCGGCTTGCGGTCGGTAGAACTGATTGATGCAGTTTAAAATACAGGTCTTGCCGGCCCCGTTGGGGCCGATGATGCCCAGGATTTCTTTTTCTTTCAGGTAGAAGCTGACGTCGGCCAGGGCTTGAACTGAACCAAAATTAAGGGAAACGGAGTCAAATTCCAAAACCTTTGCTTTTTTTTCCGCCACGGCTTTCCCCTCGTTTTGAAAATCAGGGAATAAATTTTTTTGGGTCGGCGAAACGGAAACTTGGTTTACTTTTTCAACAAACCCTTGGTTAAAGCTGAAACGGTGAACTCCAATGTACCAAGCAAGTGGTTTTTCTTGGAAAGCTGGAACTTGGTCTGCTCCAACTGGACGATGCCCAAAAACGATCCCCAAAACAGATCGGCCAATTGAACCGGATCGAGCGGGCGGAAATAACCCAAATCCACACTGCGGGCGATGACCCGGCGGAGAATGGTGAAATTGATCCGGCCGAGATTTTTCAATCTGTCCTTGGTCGGCTCCGACATGAGCGAAAAAAGGCTTTCCAGTTGAAATATCTGAAATATGTTCAGGGCTTCGGGGTCAAATTGGTATAATTTAATTAAAAGATCAACGATGCCCTTGGTAAATTCCTCTCCATCCTTGTACCGGCCTCCTTGGAGGTCTTTTTCAAATTCTTCCAGGAGAAGGCGGAGTTGCTCGATCAGGGGGATCATCAGGGAGACGTACAGCTCGTCCTTGCTCCGGAAATAGAAGTAGACCGTGCCCTTGCTGACCTGGGCCTTGCGGGCGATCTCCTCGACGGTCGTGTCGTGGTAGCCCTTCTTCCAAAACACCTTGCGGGCGGCCTTTTGGATGTCGGCCATCCGCTTGTTTTTTTCTTTGGCTCGTCGTTGGGCTATGGACATGGTCGAGACTTTTTGACCGGCGGTCATGGTTTAGTTGACGGTCAGTTAAATTTTGACCATCCGTCAATAATAATTCCATAGCCCCCGGCCGATGTCAAGAAAATTTTTCACATCGAGGGTCTCAGAAAAAACAACGAAGGCCAGGAACTGAAAACTCAGACGCCCGATAGTCCGGCTGAAAGCGGTAGACCACGAATTTGATTAAATTTAATTGGTTTTTTCGCTTATTCTCTTGGCCGCCCTCAAATCCCTCTGAAATCGGACAAGTTTTTGCGCCCCCATCTCTGCTTCAATCTTGTCGCCGATTTCGTTGCGCTTGATACAGGAAAAACATACCCTCATGTCCCACCTCTGTCCCACCAAAAGAAAACAGGCACTCACCCAAAACTGTAAGTGCCTGAAATTCATGGCGCGCCTGGCAGGGCTCGAACCTGCGGCCTACGGATTCGAAGTCTGTTTACGAGCTATTTCACTAAAAATCACTTGACATAATTCCATATAACATTTAGCCTAGTTATAACCGTTTAGGGTAGCATTGTGAATCACGTGAAATAACGGTTTTTAACTTAAAAGGGTAGCTAT
>Ga0209164_1000657_pt1 | contig 68211 bp, 51 predicted proteins | sample MTBNYHSulfiMetaG_FD_187458 | JGI IMG/M metagenome (GOLD analysis project Ga0209164, IMG submission 187458) | Enrichment culture microbial communities from rom New York Harbor, USA that are MTBE-degrading - MTBE-NYH (New York Harbor Sulfidogenic)... | ecosystem: Environmental > Aquatic > Marine >... | reverse complement strand
TTTCGGACGATGACGGCGGGCCGTTGGCGGCTATGAGAAATGAAATACATCGCCCCTGATCAGATCGAACAGGTGCCCGGTCGGCAAATTCGTCCCGGCGAGCACTTTGCCTTTCGCTGCCACGCGCAACTGTCCTGCTTCAACCAGTGTTGCCGGCACCTCAACCTGTTTCTCTATCCCTATGATGTGCTGTGCCTCAAGAATCACCTGGAGATGACATCGGACCAGTTCATCGACCAGCACGTGGACGTCGTGCTTCGCCAGGGCCATTACTTCCCTGAAGTGCTGCTGCGCATGAGCGAAGAAGGCGACCATCCCTGCCCGTTTCTTACCCCGCAAGGCTGTCGGGTATACCCGGCGCGTCCGCACACATGCCGCCTGTTTCCCATAGAGCAGGGGGTGCTTTTCGACTCGGGCCAGGGACGTACGACGCCGGTTTACTTTTTCCGGCCATTTGATTTTTGCAAAGGACCGGGAGAGCCCCAAACCTGGACCATTGAAGCATATCTGAAGGACCAGGATGCCGACACGCATTATCGAATGAACCTGAAATGGGCTCAGGTCCGTCAACTGTTTCAGGTCGATCCGTGGCGCCTCGAAGGCCCCCAGGGACCCCGGGCCAAAATGGCCTTCATGGCCGCATACAACATCGACCGCTTCCGGGAATTCGTCTTCGGCAGCAGTTTTCTAAAACGCTATCATGTCAAGTCCACACTGGTGAAGAAGATGCGTCAATCAGACGAGGCTTTGCTGGAATTCGGATTCGAATGGATCCGTTTCTTTGTATGGGGCAAGCCGTCCAAGCAGATGAAGGTGCGATAATAAAATAAGAGGTATGAAAGTCGGAAAGTAAGAAAGTATGAAAGTTAAGGAATTCTGCCTATTTTATTCAGTGTCCGTCCACAAAAAGGCGAATTGGGTCGAGATCAAGGCGCGCGAAAAATTTAACCGCAGGCATATGGCCGATATTCCGAGGATTAAATTTTCCGCGCAACGCCGATATCGGGACAATTGGTCATTTGTGGATGGGCTCTATTTATGTTGAGGCGTTTTTCATTCGACATCACAGGCTACCCTATGGATCAGCCGGCTCCGGCATGGGCGCGATCTTCTCTCCCCCCAATACATAGCCCCCGTCCAGGCGCAACACACTGCCGGTCATGAAGGGCGCATCTTCGATGATAAAGCGGACCGCCTGGACCACGTCGTCGAGGCGTCCGGTGCGCCCCAGCAGGGTGTGATCCGTGACGGCGCGACGCTGGGCATCGTCGAGCAGGCCCCATCCGCGGGTGCCCTGGGCGTGGCGGGTCTCGAAGATGCCCAGCATGATTTCGTTGACGCGAACCGTTGGCGCTCCCAATCGCGCCCAGGTTTCGGTGAGCAGGGAGATGCCGCGGTTGGCGGCCGCGTACCCTTCGTTGAAGAGGTAGCTCGCCGGCCCGCTGCGGCCTACGACTCCTGCGATGGAGGAGAAGTTGATTACGATTCCCTCGCCGGACCGTTTGAGATGGGGCAATGCGGCCATGAAGGTCCACTGTTTGGCCCGCAGGGTGGTGGCCAGTTCCATATCCCATTGCTCACGGATATACTTGCCGTGGACGATCGGCATGCCGCCGCGTTCGATGTTGTTGATTAAAATGTCCAGGCGGCCGAAGCGGTCGATGACCGTTTGCACCAGGGCGTCCACCGCCGCAGTGTCGGTCAGATCGACCGGTACGACGAGATGCGTCGGGTTGGCCGCCGCCGCGTCTTCCTTCAGGGAGGGCAGGCTTTCGGGCCAGTCGTGATAGGTATAGGCGACGCGGGCACCGGCCCGCGCGAGGTCCAGGCCGATCGCTTTCCCGATTCCTTTGACACTGCCCAGCACCAGGGCCACCTTGTCGGTCAGTTGCATGTTTGCTTCTCTCCTTTGAGTCATTGGCTGACCTTATCCTCCGTGCACTTTAGTGGTTTTTTGACCTTGACAATACCAGGCAAGCTCTGTATGAGTGCGGCTCAATGAATTGGGCAGCTGGAAGCTGCCGTGAACTATCCTAAAGCATACCTCCCTATGTTGTATCGCAGCCACGAAGGCTGGCCTTGAGAAGAGGCCGCCCTTCGTGGCTTTTTTTTATCCCTAATCCTAACAAAGGAGGTGATGAATTGTATAATTTTCATGGCAGCGCCATATAAAAAAGTGCGGAGAAGGCAGCCGGCTCCGGCAAGAGATGGACTGCCCTCTCCGTTAAGCCCCCTCGGAAACGAGGGATGCTCGCCATGACTCGTATCATAGGCGCATTCCCTCTTCAAGACGTCCGCTTGAAACGACTTTCCGAGACCCACAGCTTTTGTCCGAGGTTTACCGTTGCTGCACCGATTCACAGGCAGACCTGCGCCTGTAAACCCAAGGCGAGTGGTGTCGTTCGTCGGCAACCCATTTAGAACGAATCGTTTTACACTCAAGTTGAATTGAAAGGAGTCCCGCATGAAAAAACAATGGTTCCGATTTCAGGCAATGATCCTGCTGTCCCTTTTTCTTCTGGCGGCTATGGTTGCACCCGTCCTGGCTCACGACATGTGGGTCGATGTAAGAGACTACACGCCCGCACCCGGTGAAGAGGTGACCATGGTTCTGGCCTATGGCCACCATCTGCCGGCACATGGGTTTCTCCCCAAGGAGTCTCTGGACGAGATCTACCTGTTGGATCCCAAGGGCAACCGCATGGAGATCCAGGCCTATTCGGACGTGGAGTACAAAAGCCAAAAGGCCCTCGCGCAGGAAGGCGCATACATGGTCGTGGCCGCCCGGAAGGGAGGTTTCTGGACCAAGACCACCGATGGCTACCAGCCGGGCAAATCCAAGCAGGGCTTGAAAAACGTCATCGGCTGCACCTATTCGGCCAAATACAGCAAGGCCATTGTCAACATCGGCGCCGGGACGGGCGACCTGCTCGCCAAACCCCTGGGGCATGAGCTGGAGATCGTCGCCCTGGCCGATCCGGCCCGCTTGCGAGGCGGCGACATGCTCCCGGTCAAAGTGTTGTTCCGGAAAAAACCCCTGTCCGGCGCCCAGGTTCTGGCCACCTATGTCGGATTTTCCCGGGAGAAAAACACCTTCGCCTATGCGACCAAGACCGATGCCTCGGGAATGGCCAAAATCAGAGTGGCGACCCCGGGGGCCTGGCTGGTGGCGGTGCATCACAAAGACGATTACCCGAATCCGGCCGAATGCGACCAGTACAGTTTTGCCGCCACCTTGACCTTCGAAATCCAGTAGCATGCCAACAAGGCTTTTTGGCCGGGATCTATCGAAAAGGAGAGAACGGATCATGAAATTCAGATTTTGGCGCAGGGCATAGAAAGGGAATTCAAGATGATTAGATGGAAAATGAAGCTCATACATCATATGGTTTTGCTTTTTTGCATGCAATTTTTCATATTGACGGATGCATACTCCCAGGAATTGGAACAAAAAGAGTCCAAGGGGGTTCATCAGATAGAAGATATTGTGGTTTCCGATCGACTGGTCAAAGGCTTTGAAGAAGACCTGCATGAAGAACCGGCCACCATCTATTCGATCTCCTCGGATGAAATCGAAAAAATGGATGTCAAGCGCACGCTCGATTTGATTAGAAGAATCCCTGGGGTTACGGCCGAAAATTACAACCAGCAGGGAGTTGCGGCGGCCTATTCGTTCAGAGGTTTCAGGCTGGGGCACGGCGTCGGCGCCGCTTCATATCTCGATGGCATCCCCTATAACGAGATTAATCATGTGGATGGAGATGGATATCCAGATTACAATACCATTCTCCCCGAATCGATCCAAAGGCTCGAGGTTATCAAGGGGTTGTCTTCCCCTCTTTACGGAGGCTATGCCCAGGCAGGTGTTTTGCACTATATCACCAAAGACCGGGGGGACTTCAACAAAATTAAGCTTTCCCTGGGTTCATGGAACTATTACCGTGGGATCGCAGAAATCGCACGTGAAAACGAGCGCTTTTTCACCTATAATGCGCTGAGCGTCGAGCAAGGCGACGGCTATCGGGACCACAGCGAGTTCGATGGAGGCAACCTTTTTTCCCGCTTCGGCTATAAGATCGATGACCGTTCGACCATACGGCTGACGCTTCATTCATACAAAACGACTTGGAATGCACCTGGGACGTTGTCACAGGCGGACTGGGACGCCGACAATTTAAAAAAGGCCAACACGGATGGCGGGGGCGACAAAGAGAAGAATATGGTCAGCTTGGATTATAATCGCCAGTTAAACCAGATTTCGTCCATCAGCCTCTTGGTATACGGGTACAATAGCGATTTTACCCGGTGGGTCGGTACCGCGAACGAAGAGCGGCACGATGAGCGCCAGACATTCGGTTCACGAATGATGTACAATTTTTCAGGTGATCTGGCAGGTTTCAGAAACAATCTGGTATTGGGCGTCGATTATGAGTACATCAATTCAAAGGCCCGCAAATGGCAAGTCCAGAGCCCGGACAACAGGGTAAGGGTCAGCCAAACGGTTTCGGGTGATTTCGACTACCAAAACGCCGCTTTTTATCTGCAGGAGGATTTTTGGCCGGTTTCATTCCTGAAGCTGATGGTAGGCGGGCGATACGAGATTTACGATGGCGATCTGGAGAATAACCTGACCAGCACTGACAGTTCCTATTCAGAAGAGGTGTTCAATCCCAAGGCCGGTATCCTTGTCACCCCTATAGAAGCGCTTGAGCTGTTTGCCAATGTCGGTACCGGGTTTGTACTGCCCAGCGGATTCAAAAAGTTTGAAAACGAGTCTCTGGATCCTTCTGAGATAACTTCTTATGACTTGGGAATGCGGTTCCTGCCGATCCCGGAAATGCTTTTTCAGTTGTCGTTTTTCCGGACGGACACCGAGGACGAAGTGATCACCGATCCCAACACCTTGGTTGAATCCAATGCCGGTGAAACGAGGCGCCAGGGTATCGAGGCTTCCGCAGAGTGGTATATCATCCCCGATCTGTTGCTATATGCCAACGGCGCATATCAGGATGCCGAATATCGGGATTACGACACGAGCAGCGGGGATTTTACCGGAAACGACATCAGTCGTGTACCGGAATGGATTGTTAAGGCAGGATTGGAGTACTTTCCCGCGTTAGGGTTCGGTGGAAGTCTCGCGGCCAAATACACTGGTGAGCGTTGGAACGATTCGGCCAACACGATTCGGGAAGATGACTTTTGGGTGTTTGACGCCTCGGTGCGGTATGCCATGCAAAAAGTCGCATTTACGCTTTACCTGAACAATCTTTTCGATAAAAAATACACCGAGATGCGGGGCGCGAATACCTATAGTCCGGCGGATCCGTTCAACGTTACGCTATCCTGCAGCCTTGATTTTTGATCGAGCTGTAAAGTTGTATATATGGTTCGTCCAGCTCCTGCTCTATTGTCCGACTGATTGTTGATCAAAGGCAAAACAGTTATAATCGATTCCTATATGCTGTTTATCATTGTTTTTCGGCATGAACTCAATTTTCTTCTTGACCGATAGATCGGAATTCATTAAGTGCAATGAATTAGAAACCGCATTCAGGTGCTCCTTGGAGCTTAATAGGGAACTCCGTGGGAATCGGAGACAGGCCCGCTGCTGTATTCGGGGACGAAATCCGCACGACGCCACTGTTTTTAAAATTTGAAACGGGAAGGCGCGGAGAGTAGGACGAACCGTAAGTCAGAAGACCTGCCGGATGCTTAGAGCGTTGACTTCGTGGACAGAGGTGCGCTCGAACCGATTCTGCGGAATAAAAGGGGACTTCCCGGGTCGATCTCATGGATCGATCCGGGATTTTTTTTGCCCGGTTCATGATCTGCGGTGAGGGCGATCGATCCTCTACAAAAGGAGGTGGCCTGCAGCAAAAAAATGCCGATCAAAATGGGTGTTTGGACACCTCGGCCCATTGGCCACTTAATCAAACACCGGAATGGGGCGATCGGTCACCTGGGTGACCCGGTGATAATAGGGAATCCCGTGTAATTCGGGAGCGGTCCCGCCGCTGTAACTCCGCCTTGCAGGAAAGAGGCTGCAGGGAACCCGGCCGACGGTTTTTCGCCACTGTCGCTGACTGCGATGGGAAGGCGGTCGACCGGGCGGAGAAGCCAGAAGACCTGCCGGTTGCCATTCGAGTGAAAAGGACTGACGCGGATTCGGTCGTTTTTTTCTATACGGGGGGCACGCCGAAATTTATTGCGCCTCCCACATTGGAAATCGTGACCCCGCAAGGCCCGTCAGGGCTTTTCTTTTTCCTCGTGACACGGATCATTGACATTCAACGACAACTGAATTCGGAGGAGAAAGATGAAAGTACATCAATTGTCAAGCGCGATCGTTTTACTGCTGTCCGTTGCCCTCATCCTGGCATTCGGAAGACCTGCCTGGGCCGAAGAAAGCAAGGAGGAGGCCGAGGACAGACTGGTGATGCAAGAGGTGGTGGTGACCGCCACAAGAACAGAGGTGCCGCTGGAAGAGACCACCAAGAGCATCGAGGTGGTGACCAAGGCGGACGCGGAGGAGCAGCAACAATCCTACCTGCCCGAGTTGATCGGTAATCTGCCCGGTGTGCTGTTGCGCAGAACCGGCGGGATCGGTCAGTGGAGCAACGTCACCATCCGCGGTGCCGGACCTGAGTACACTCAATATCAGTACAACGGAATGCCCCTGAAAGACATCGGCGATCCTCAGGGGTCTCTTGCCTATCACGTGCAGGATCTGTTTTCCTCAAGTAACCTTGATCGGATAGAGGTTCTGAAGGGAACCAACAGCACCCTATACGGTTCCAGCGCCATGGGCGGTGTGGTCAACATCATCCCTCAAAAGTGGCAGGGCGGCCTGAAAGCGGATCTGCGCACCGAAATCGGACCCAACAGCACGCTTTTGGGAAATGCGCGCGTCGCATACGGTCAGGAGAACTATTATGTCGATTTCAGCCCCCTTTACGTCACGACGGACGGCATGGAGAATGAAGGCGATGGAGAATTTTACTACGACAACATGGGCTTCACCTTCGGTGGCGGATTTAGGCCAATCGACAATGCATCGCTGGAGGCCAGCGCCCTGTTCTACGACTCTGAGTTGGGGTACGGAAACGGCCCTTACATCGATGCCGGGGGAAATTTGATCTATCAACAGGCCGTGGCTGGCCAACACCGCGAAGGGCAGCTTTATCAAGTGGGATTGATCTGGAGCCACCAGCCTCTGCAGAGTTGGGATTACGCCATAAAAGGATCCCATTCAGCCACCCAGCGACATTACTTCATGTACGATCGGGAAGATGCTCATTCCGATTATGATGGGGAAACCTACTATGCGGAGATGCAGCACAACTTACACTTCGCCGACTGGCTGACCTTCACCCTCGGCGGTGATTTCGAAAAGCAGAACTACATCGGCCAGGAGCCCAACAATCCAGGGGGCGGAAACTACACCATGGTGGATTTCGATGAGGAGCGAAATATTTGGGATGGGTTCGCCCAGGCCCAATTCGCTATTTTTGATCGCAGCCTGTTTTTCACCCTGGGCGGGCGATATCACGATCCTGAGGGGTATGACGAGGAGACGGTATGGGAGGCTTCGGCTGCGTATCTGCTTAAACCCACCGGTACCAAATTCCATGCCCACGTGGGCACAGGGTACCGGGTACCTTCGCTATATGAACTCTACGGGGGCTACGTTTCGGGCGGTGTTCTAAACAATATAGGCAACCCTGACCTGATTCCGGAAGAGAGCCTTGGTTGGGACATGGGGATCGAACAGACCTTCATGGGCGGTAAACTTAAAACCGGGGCGACCTATTTCAAGACCGAATTTGAGAATCTGATCGAATGGGATTGGGCTACTGTCACTTTCAGCAATGTTGAAGAAACCGACACTTCGGGTATCGAGGCCTATGTGAGCTACAGGCCCTGGCCAATACTCAAGTTGGATGTGGCATACACTTATACCGACCTGGATGGCCGCACCAACTATCCGCGCCATAAGTGCGACCTGTTGGTTACCGCCTACCCGCTGGAGAGCCTTACGGTGCTATTTGATGTGAGTTACCAGTATGACAAGACCGTTTCACTCACCGGCGGCGATTACGATGAAGAGAATCCCGCCATTATCAACATGGCCATCACCAATGCGGTTTCCAGCCACATGGATTTGTTCGTCAGGGTCGAAAATCTGTCGGATAGGGAGTACACCGAAGGCGGCTATCTCATGCCACCGCTTTCGGTTTATGGTGGCATAAAGCTGAGCTACTGATCTGTTGTTGAGCACTAGGGTGCCCCGTTTAGAACGATATTCAGGGCACCCCATTCGAAGAGACGCTGGAAAAGCTTAAGTATTCGGATGAGAAGTAATCCCGGAATACCATATCAGACTACCGCCTGTAGCTGCGTGCGACTAATGTTGATCTTACTGGCAGCTTGCTGTTGGATGGCATCGGCAGTATCTTCCTGGGCGGCGGACCTGGTATCGGGCGATTGCCCGGATGTTGTATGGATCACCTGCGGAGAGCAGACCCGGAGGACCGACGGTTCGATTACTCAACACTATTGGTTGAGAAGTAATAGCGAGAATCGCCTCCAGTGCTTTCCTGATTTGCAATGGGAAGCCTACTATCGCTTGACGGACGGAGACGGGCTCGAGGAAGGCTACAGCCGCGTACCACTGGCATGCGGTGACGGGGAGCCCCACCTGGAGATCAATTGTCGAACCAACGCCCGTCTGGAATTAGCGGTGGTTGGCCATTGCGGCGGCAAACACTACACGGCGCAGCTCCAGCACGCCCTTTTCGGCAAGGCATCCGCCGGCAAGCATGAACCATCCGAAAGGTTCGGCGAACTGCCCGCAGGCTTGCGGCGATGGAACCTTAAGCCCTCGCGCCGCAACACCTACCTGCAGACAGGCGATACGTATCGTTTCACATATCATGGGAACGCTGGTTCCGTGGAATCCGTCAGCGTGTTGGAAAAGGGGCGGCTACCGCAGGATCTTGACCTTGCCCGGGACGGAATCCTCGTTTACACCCCTGCGCACGATCCACACCTGGACCGGTCCAGTCCGTATGAGTTCAAGGAAACAGTACTGCTGGCCCGGGAAGCTGCAGAGGACCGGGAGTACGTGACCACCTTCACCCTGCTGCTGCACCGATCGTACAGCGCTCATTTGAAACGTTTGCCCGGTTGCCTCCTGCTCGCCGGGATGGCAGTGTTGGCGGCGGGTTCCGCGTTGGTTTTCAAAAGGAGGCCATGGTACCGCTGATGGTGTTCAAACTGCGCCTCATCGTCCAGCATCTTTTCTTCGTGCTGCTCACTTACGGCGGGCGTTTCGGCTTCCACATGGGGTTCGCCCTGCCCTGTTTCTCCTGTCCCTTTGTCATGGGCTGCGGCGGCAGCTGTTATCTGCTCTCTTTGCAGGGCAACTGGTGGGGGTTGCAGATGGCCCTGGCCAACTGGAGCACCGTCATGGGGTTGCAGGCCCTTTACTACCTGGGACTTTTCGTTCTTCTGACCTTGGCCTTGAATAAGTTCTGGTGTGGCTGGATCTGCCCCTTCGGCACCCTCCAGGACTGGTTCACCTACCTGCGCCGGCGTCTGGGCATCCGCGAGGCCCATCTTTCCTGGGCGACGCGCGACCGCCTCAAGCCGGTCAAGTATATTTTGTTGGCCTACATGATCGTGGTGCCCCTGCTCATCGCCCATGCCGGCCTGCATTACGATTTCCACCTGCCGTTCTGCCGCAGCATCTGCCCGGCCAAGCCCCTGATGCCGCTCTTTGCCGGCTCCACGCGGCACCTGGCCCTCGATTTCACCAATACGGTCACCCTGGTTTTTTCGATCCTCTCGGTGGCCATCGCCGGGGGCATGTTGGTGGGCATGTTTTTCAAGGAACGCTTCTTCTGTATATTCTGTCCCATGCTGGTGCTGATCCATTTGCTTCGCAAGATCAGCCCGGTGCGGTTCGAGAAAGAGGTCGGCGCGTGCCTCGGCTGCGGCAATTGCCGGCGCAACTGCCCCATGGACATCCGCGATGTCCACGAACAAAAGACCGACAAAGCGGTGCTCAGCGAGGATTGCATGCTTTGCATGACCTGTACCGAATCCTGCCCGGCCGACGGGGTGCTGAGCGTTCGATTTTTTAAATGGCGCCTCTTCTCTTCCTCTCGGGATTATGTGGCGCGGCGGTTTATCAAGCCCCATAAGGCGGGGAGTGTAAAGGTTAAGGTGTAATGTTTGAAACGAAGGTATTTTGAGGATTGTAGCTTCAAGGGTTTTCAAAATGGACGATAACAACAAACGCCGGGCCAGACTGCGCTCACGGGTTCGACAGGAGGTGCAAACCGAGTACGAGAGCGCCCGGCGGTTGATGGAGGTACGCGACGATTATGATCCGGTGTGGGCCTATTTCCTGGATTTGCTGATGCGGCCCATGGACCGGGATGGATTGCAGGCGGCGGTGGGGCGGCCGGTCGTCGAACATCTGTGCAACCAGGCGCCCTATGAGCTGTTCCACGCCATGGGGGTGCACCCGCTGCGCATGGCCAGTGGCTGTTTTGCCGCAGGGCGTCTATCTGCCGGTGATTTTCCCGTACTGATGTGTCCCATGCTCAAAGCCATCGTGGGCATGCAGCGGCTGCGGGAATCATCTCAAGCCGCCCAGTCCGCCCGAGTCGTGCCCACCACCTGCGACTGGGTGGTGCAGTACCAGCAGATGACCGATGCCGACCCTGAGCAGACCTTTTTTATGGAGCTGCCTCACTTGCGTGAGAGTGAACGCGGTCAGCAGCGCTGGCTGGAAGAGGCCTATGAACTGGTCCGCTTTCTTGAAAGCCGCACGGGTGTCAAGTTGAAACGCAAGGCCCTGTGCTCCTCGGTTCGGATTTTCATGCGGGCTTGGCAGGCTATCGGCAGGCTGATCGAGCAGAGACGGGCCGGACGGCTGCCGGCGGTGTGGTTTATGGCGGTGGCCAACAGTTTCATGCTCGACCCCATCGAGCCTTGGACGGAGCAACTCCAGCGGGTATTGGGGCATGTCGACGCTCATCCGTCGCAGGTATCCGGCAAGGGCGTTTTTCTGGCCGGATCGCCGATCCTGTTTCCCAATTTCAAGCTGCCGCTGCTGATCGAAGCCGCCGGCATGACGGTGTTGGGCGATGATCTGTGTACTTCGGAGAGGATCTGGCCCGGCGCGGTCTGTCCCGAAGAGAACTCTTTCCATGGCCTCTTGCGGGCGCTGGCCGAGCGGTATCATACGGCCTGCATCTGCCCGACGTTTGCGGACAACGAACGGCGCATCAACACTATTCTGGGCTTTCTGCAGCGCTATCCGGTACGCGGCGTCGTCCACCACGTGCTCAAAGGGTGCCACCCCTTCGACATCGAAAGTCTCAGACTCGAACGGCAGCTCAAATCTGCGGGAATCCCGTTTCTGAGGATAGAGACCGATTATGTCGAGGAGGACAACCGCAACATAGCGACGCGTCTGGAGGCGTTCGCGGAGATTTAGCGCATGACCAAAGATGAATTTGTTTTGACCGCCGGCATCGATCTTGGCAGCACGGCCATCAAGGTGGTGCTGGTGCAGGGGGGCCGCATGGCATGGCACAAGGCCGTTCCCACGGCGCCGGGTCAGGCCGGCATTGCACAGAAATTGATTGGCGAAGGTCTGGCCGCCCTGGGCCGGACGTCGGACCGACTGACGGCCACGGCCGTGACGGGGTACGGCAAGGGGTTGATCCACGGTGCGGGCAGGGTGATCGACGAAGTGAGCGCCAATGCCCTCGGCATCTGCAGGCTCAGTGACGGACGGGCACGGACGGTCATCAACATCGGCGGCCAGGATGTCAAGGTGATCCGCCTCTCCGCCACAGGAAAATTGATCGATTTCAAGATGAACGACAAGTGCGCCGCCGGCACCGGGCGCTTTTTCGAGGCGGTGGGCCGCATCCTCGATACCCCGGTGGAGCGCTTCGGCCCTATGGGAGAGGCGGCCGTCGATCCGGTGCACATCAACAACACCTGCGCCGTCTTTGCCGAAAGCGAAATTGTATCGCTCATGGCGGCGGGGGTCGCCACCGAGCGCATCATTCAAGGGCTGCACCACTCCGTCGCCCGCCGGATCGCCAGCCTGGCCGGCCACCGTGACCTGGAGGACGACATCTACCTGGACGGCGGCGCCGCCAACAACCGCGGACTGGTGGCGGCCATCGAAGACGAGCTGTGCCGCGACCTGCATGTGCTGTCCCATCCTCAGTTCACGGTGGCATTCGGAGCGGCGAGTGCGCTGGAGGGACCTCCGACCTATTGAGCCGGTTGAGCGAAGATCGATGAACGTCCGACCGTATTTTGCTTGACGGGGATAGAAAAACGCTCTATTGAATGGTACTTCATAACTGTATCCAGGTGCTCGTTTGAGCTTAATAGGGAACTCCGTGGAAATCGGAGACAGGCCCGCTGCTGTGATCGGGGACGAAATCCGTACGATGCCACTGTTTTGGCGGTTTGAAACGGGAAGGCGCGGAGAGTAGGGGGAACCGAAAGTCAGAAGACCTGCCGGATGCACAGGGAGTTTGCTTCGCGGACAGAAGCGTGCTCCAACGAAATCTGAGGGTAAAAAGGGGACATCCCGGATCGATCATGCATCGGTTCGGGATTTTTTTTGCCCACGTATCTCGACGCCGGAACAGGTGTTCGTATGTCCTACGGCGATTGGCAGTGAGGTTTCGTATATGGCTTTGGTACGCTCGAATATTATAGTTTTCTTCCTGACTGCCTTGGTGCTTATAACGCCGGCGGCGGCATCGGCCAGCGCCTTCCCGTTGATCTTGACTGACGCAGAAGATCGCCGGCTCAATTTTACCGCGCCGCCCCGACGGGTGGCGTGCCTGTTGCCATACGTGACTGAGATGCTGCTAACCTTCGATCAGGAGCCGGTCCTGGTGGGCGTGACCCGTCACGACGTGACCCTCAACCGCGCCTTGCGGAAGCCGAGCGTGGGCAGCTATTTTCATCCGGATCTCGATGCCTTACAGCGGTGCCAACCGGACCTGATCATCGCCGCGCCGTCGCATGCACCGCTGATCGAGTCGCTGCACAGCGACCGCTGCAAGGTCATGTTCATGGAGGTGCACCGACTGGCCGATGCCTTCGACCAGATGGCCATGCTCGGACGGCTATTTGACTGCGAGGAGCGGGCCGAGCAGGTGGTCCGGGATAACCGCGATCGACTGGCCCGTGTCGAGGCCCGCTTGGCGGCGCTGCCGGTCGAGCGGCGCAAGCGGGTGGTGCGCGTCATGGCCGGCGAGACCGTCATGTGTCCGGGAGACGACGCCTTTCAAAATGAAATGATCGCGGCGGCCGGCGGCATCGTTCCCCGTTGGGGTAAAAGCGGTTTTGCGGTGCCGGTGGCCCTGGACGCCTGGCAACGCTTCGATCCCCAGGTGATCTACGGCTGCCACGAGAACGCCGAGGCAGTGAAAAAGCTGCTCGATCGCGACGGCTGGCGAGCGGTGTCGGCTGTTCAGAACGGTGCCGTGCTCATGTTCCCTTGTGAATTGACCTGCCAGGCCTCCACACGGGTGGGCGCCTTTGTCCAGTGGCTGGCAGCCACCCTATATCCGGATACCTTCGCAGATCCCCAAACGGCCGTGCAGGCGAATACCGTCCTCGGGGAAACCGCCGTCACGGTCCCCCTCCCCTATGTGGACCGGGCCCGGGTCCTAAGGCACCGCGTGGCCGACGCCCACTATAAATCGGTGGTGGTGGAATTCAAGCGGCCCACTGCGGTACTTTCGACCCTCGAAGGCCCGCTCCAAGCCATCAAGGCAGTGGGCAACACTTACGTGCCCATGCATGCCAGCCTGGGTCACATGACCCATGGCATCGCCCAGGTCCAGAGGGACGTCGCGACCAACATGGGGTTTGCAACCCACGAGTACGCGGGCTTGATGACCGGCGCCCACATGGACAACCTGGCTATCCGCGAGGAGACCCACGAAAATCTGCGCGTGGTCGCCCTGGTGACCGCCGGCGTCAAAGGCAATGCCATGCGCATGTCCAGGGACACGGGGGCCTGCTACAAGTTGGGGACCATCAACATCATGGTGATGACCAACCGCCGATTGTCCGCCGGTTCCATGGCCTTGGCCATCATTACGGCCACCGAAGCCAAGACCGCCGCCCTGCTTGATATGGACATCCGCAGCAGCTACACGCCGCTCGATTTCCGAGCCACCGGAACGGGCACCGACAATATCATCGTGGTGCAGGGCGAGGGGCCTGAGGAGCCGTTCACCGGCGGCCACACCAAGATCGGCGAGCTGATCGCCCGTGCGGTCCACGCCGGGGTCACGGAGGCGATTTACAAGCAGAACGGGCTAAGGGCGGACCGCGGCCTGCTCCAGCGACTGGCCGACCGCAAACTCAGCCTGGAAGGGATCGTCGCGCACTATCCGATCAATATGGATCCGCATTTGCTCGCCTCCAGGTTGGAACAGGTGTTGTCCACGCCTTTTTATGCGTCCTTCCTGGAATCGGCTCTGACTATCAGCGATGACTATAACAAGGGATTGATCAGGGATTTGGCTTTCTTGGACGCCATGTGCGGCGAGGTGGCCGCGCGTCTGGCAGGAAGCGAAGATTTGGCTGCCATGGATGTGTCGGAGGTTGAACTGCCCACCGTGTTGGCCAAGGCATTGGGAGCGTTGGTGATGGGGATAGTAAATCAGGAAGAGGTGGGAAAGTAGGAAAGTATGAAAGTACGAAGGTATGAAGGTGAAGGTATTCTTTCTATTGGAAATAGGTGGTTTGGTGGTTGCAGGCATATCTCTTTGTCAGTTGTGGTCTGTTTTTTTCTTCTTCTCGCTCCGGCCTGGGGTGAGGAGATCGCAATTCTGGAGATCGACGTCAACGGTTACCAGGTGCAACAGGCGATCAAGCGTCTCGATCTGCCGGGCGGCGTTGAGACCCGGTTTTTTACTCTGGGCGACCTAAACAAAGATGATATGGCCAAGGCATTCATCAGCGGCGCGTCGGTGGTGTTCGTCAACGTGATGATGACCGAGTTGGCCGATTACCTGGTCGACCGAAACCTGCTGGCCGGCCGGGTCGTCTACGCCATGAATCCGGCCGGCGATACCGAGGCGTTGGCCGCAAAGGGGTTTGTTTTCGACCGGGAGATCATGGCCTACTACCATCACCTGACCATCGACAACATGATCAACATGGTGCGCCTGGCCGCCCATCGCCATATCGATCCGGACGTCACCTTCGCGGCTCTGGAGGAATCGCCCGAGGTGTGCATCTACCATCCCGATGCGCCAGAGAAGTACCAGACGGTAGCAGCATATAAGACATGGTACGGCCGGCGAAGCGCCTTCCAAGCGGAAGATCCCTGGGTGGGCATTTCCTATTACGCCAACACCCTCAAGGAGGGTCAGGTGGCGGCCGCAGACGATCTGATCCGCAAACTGGAGACGGCCGGATTCAACGTGATGGCCTGTTTCGGCCCGGTGCAGCGGGTGCTGCCCGACTATTTGAAACCGGTGGATGGCCGGCCGCCGGTGGACCTGCTGCTCACCTTCACGTTGAAGTTCGCCTCCGGCATCAACGACGAGGTCCGCGATGCCCTGAGCGCCCTGAATGTGCCGGTGTTCAACGTGATCTGTCCCTATGGCGGGACCATCGCCGAGTGGCGCGAGAGCGAGGTTGGGCTGGGGCCCATGGAGACGGTGTGGGCCGTGGCCACTCCCGAGTTGTCCGGCGGCATCGAACCCACCGTGCTCATGGGAAAGCGCGAGCTCTTCGAAAACGGGCGGCAGCTGTTCGTCTACGAGAACGTGTCCGAAAGCGTCGATTGGCTGATCCCGCGCCTCAAACGCTGGGCCGCGCTGCAACGCAAGTCCAACGCGGAAAAGCGGGTGGCCATCATCTACTACAACCACAGCCAGGGCAAACAGAACATCGCCGCCGCCTATCTGAATGTCTTCCGCAGTCTGCAGCACATTCTCCAGCGCATGAAGAAAGAAGGCTATCAGATCGATCGCATCGACCGGCTCACCGAGGCGGGTATCCAGGAGATGGTCATGGCCAGCGGCCGCAACATCGGATCCTGGGCGCCCGGCGAACTGGACGCCCTGATCGCGTCAGGGGGCGTGGCGCAGGTCACCCTGGAGGCGTACAAACAGTGGTTCGACCGTCTGCCCGAGGCCTTCAAACAACCGGTGCTGGATCAGTGGGGTCCGCCTGAAACGTGCGCCATCATGACCCAGGGAGGCCGCCTGATCTTTCCCATGGTGCGCCTGGGCAACGTGGTACTGCTGCCGGAGCCTGCCCGGGGGTGGTCCGACGAGCCCATGAAACTTTACCACGACACCACCTTGTATCCCCACCATCAGTATATCGCCGCCTACCTGTGGCTGGCCGAAACGTTCAAGGCCGACGCCATGGTGCACCTGGGTACCCACGCCACCTACGAATGGCTGCCCGGCAAGCAGGCCGGGTTACACCCGTCCGATCCGCCCGATATCATGATTGGCGACATCCCCAACATCTATCCTTACATCGTGGACGATGTGGGTGAAGGCATCCAGGCCAAGCGGCGGGGGCGGGGCGTGATCGTCGACCACCTCACCCCGCCCATGCGCGAGGCCGACCTCTACCACGAGTACGCCGAGCTTCACGAGCTGTTTCACAAATATGAGCTGGCCGCGGCCGGCGGGAGCGAAACCGTGCCCGAGTATATGAAACAGATTGAAAGGATCGTGACGGAGATGGGCTTGGCCAAGGACCTGGCCATCACCGAGATGAACGCGGAGGCCATGGAGAAGATTCACCTCTACCTCCACGAGATCGATACCAACTCCCTGCCCTACGGCCTGCACACCTACGGCAAGCCATACGAGGATTCGGCCGCGGAGGAGACCGTCCGGCTGATCATGAATCAGAACCCCACCGCGGACCGGAAGCAGGTGCGGCGGGATCTGGATGCCTCCCCTGGTTTGGAAATGGACCGGCTTTTGGCCGGCCTTGATGGCCGCCGGGTGCCGGCCGGCGAAGGCAACGACCCCATGCGCAACCTGGCGGCAATTCCCACGGGCAAGAACTTTTACGGCTTTTCGCCGGCCAAGGTGCCTTCCAAGGCGGCCTGGGAGATCGGCAAACAGGCCGCCGAGCAGATGATCCGGGAGAAGCTGGAGAAGGAGGGGGCCTATCCGCAAAAGGTGGGCGTGGTGCTTTGGGCTACCGAGACCACCCGCAACGAGGGCGTTCACGAAAGTACGATTCTCTACCTGATCGGTGTCGAACCGGTGTGGGACACCACCGAACGGGTGACCGGCACGCGCGTCATTCCCGGGAAGCAGCTGGGGCGGCCGCGCATCGATGTGCTGATCAATCCCTCCGGGCTCTACCGGGACATGTTCCCCAACAAGCTGATCTTTCTGGACGAGGCGGTCCAGCAGGCCATGGCCCAGACCGACATCGAAAACCTGCTGGCCCTGAACAGGGACAAGATCAAACGGGCGCTCATGGCCACGGGCATGGCCGAGGAGGCGGCGGAGAAGCAATCGCGCTTCCGCATCTTCACCGAAAAGCCGGGCTCCTATGGCAACGGCGTGGAGGAGATGGTTGGCGCCTCGGGCTTGTGGGAGTCGGACGAGGCGATCACCAGCGTCTTTCTCAACCGCGTTCAGTTCGCCGTGGGCCAGGGGCAGTGGGCCGTGCCGGTCAAGGCGGCCTTTACCGAGAACCTGCGCGGGGTCGACATCGCGGTGCACTCGCGTTCGAGCAACGTGATCGGCATCATCGACACCGACGACTTCTACATGGCCCTGGGCGGACTCTCCCTGGCCGTCAAGAACGTCCGCGGCGAGGCGCCTGACACCCTGGTGACCATGCACCGCCGCAAAGACGAAGTCATGGTGGAGGATGTGGCCAGGACCATCGGCCGTGAGCTGCGCACCCGCTACCTCAATCCCCAGTGGATCGAGGGGATGAAGCGGGACAATTACGCCGGAGCCCACCAGATGGCGTTCTTCACCGAAAATCTTTGGGGCTGGCAGGTGACCGTGCGCGATGCCGTGGATGCGGCCAAGTGGCAACAGCTCTTCGAGGTGTACGTGGAAGATAAATATGAGATGGATCTATCCGATTTTTTCAACCAGCACAACCCTTGGGCCTACCAGTCCATGACCGCCCGCATGCTGGAGGTGGTGCGCAAGGATTATTGGCAGCCTGAAGAGCGCGTTACCCGCAAGCTGGCTGTTGAATACGCCGTCAACGTGGTGGAGAAGGGGGTGGCCTGCTGCGACCACACCTGCAACAACCCCATGCTCAATCAGATGGTGGTCAACATCGTCTCCGTGCCCGGCGTTCTCTCGCCGGAGATGGTGGAAAAATTCAAGCTGGCCGTGGAGAAGGCCGCCGCCAAATCCCTGGAACAACAGACCGCGGATCGGCAGCAGCTGCTGGAGAAATTGACCGCCAGTCTGGGGAATATGGATCCATCCGCTACAACGGGAGAAAAGCCGCAGCCCATCCAGAAAGCCTCGGCAGAAGCGGTCCCTTCCGACCAAACCGTGGAAGGACTCAAGATGGAAGATATGAATGCCCGGGACGACACCACCGACCTGGCCTCCTCGGGCATCCAGTGGGCGGCGTCCCTGTTCGTGCTGGCGCTGGTGGGATTGTTTTTCTTCGGTTTGAGACGGAGAAGGTAAGATGCTGTATAAAAGCCTCATCCTGGGCGTCCTGTTCGGCATCGGGCTGTTTGCCGCCAAAAGCGGGATCGGACTCTCATACCTCTTTTTTCGCCGACGGCATGTCTGGGGCAAAATCCTGGCGCTGGTACTGTTCGCCGGCACATATGGCCTGCTCTTCGGACTGACGGGCTTGCTGCTGCACCATATCGACCCGTTGCGCCATCTGGATGCCATTCAGGCTTTTCTCCGGTCGGGCATGGTCGTCCACGTGATCATGGCAGGGCTGATGGCCATATGGGGCGTGGTGTTGCTCAAGCGCCGGCATGCGCACGGCGTCGTCAGCCGCGGCTGGCTGCTCCTGGTGCTGCCCTGTCCGGTTTGCGCCGCCGCCATTTTGTTTTCCACCGCCTTTTTGGTTTCGCTCTTTCCCGACCGTCGGGGGACGGTGATCTGGGGCCTCTACCTGGCCTTCGTGCTGATCAGCCTGCTGACCATGGGGATTGTCCGCCACCAGTTGCGCCGCTGCATGGCCCAGCCTCCGGAAGCCTTCCTGGGGGGAGCCATGATAGTAATGGCCGCCTACTTCATTCTTTCAGTGACCATTATGCCCCAATTTGCCGATCTGGACGGCATTTACCGGCTGGCGCATTACCAGGCCGGCAAAGCTCCCCGGAACATTTTGGGCGGCGTTCTTCTGGCGTCCGCCGCCGTTGCGTTTTTCGGGATCGGCTGCCTTTTCAAGATCAAACACATAAGGAGTTCGACATGATCGATATGGGTGCGTTGCTCAAGACCTTCATTTACCTGGTATCCGCTTCACTGCTCTACCCGGTGCTCGTTTTGCTGGCCGTGCTGGTGCTGTTGATCATCGTCTATGCCGGGGCCTTCTTCGCCGAGTGGCTGGAGCGGGTTCGGTTAAAGCGTTGCCCGGCACAGGAGCTGCCCGACCAGCTCGAGGCCGGCCGGCCATCGGTCGCCGTCTCCCACCGGGTCAATCGGTATCTTGAAAAGCTGCGTATCGCCAAGAACAACGCAGGCGAGGTCGCGGTGGAGAACCTGCTGCAGTCCACCACCCATGCGCTGTGGAAATCCATGGACCGGTTCCGCATCCTGGTGCGGGTGGCGCCCTCGCTCGGGTTGATCGGCACCCTTATCCCCATGGGCACGGGTCTGGCCGCCCTGGGCCAGGGGGATATGACCCGGTTGACCACTGACCTGGTCATTGCCTTCACCACCACCGTGGTGGGGCTGGCCATTGGAACGGCGGCCTTCTTTTTCTATACCGTGCGACGGCGATGGATCGAAGAGGATGTCAGGAACATGGAGCTGGCCACCGAGCTGGCCATGGCCGGACCGGAAAGGATGGACTATGAAATACTTTCGGCAGCGGCGCGTTAGTACCGCCGGAAAGGGCTTCGGCGAACCGGCTTTCCGGGACGACGATCCCATGACAGGCGTGGCCAATCTCTTCGATATCGGCCTGGTATTTATCGTGGGGCTGCTCATGACCCTGTTCAGCGCCTACCATCTCCAGGACCTGTTCGACCGCACCTCGGAGATGACCATCATGAAGCAGCATGCGGATGGCCAGATGGAGATCATCGTAAAGGAGGGAACCCAGATCAAGGCGACCCGCGTCACCCGCGAATCGGCCAGGGGACGCGGCAGCCGATTGGGCGTGGCTTACCGGCTGGAGGATGGCACCATGGTGTATGTGCCCGATGAAAAGCAAAACTGATTTTACTGGACAATGAGGCGGGTTGATACGGATTCAGTGCCTGTCGATCGGAACGATAAGAAAAAGGTAGGAAAGTGGAAAGTAAAAAAGCAGGAAATTTGAGGACTTCTGTCCTATCATACTGTGTCTTGGTTTTTGCTCTCGCCTTTTGGGTGGGGTTGGCCGGTCCGGCAGCGGCCGGGGGTATCGAGATCGTGGATGACGGCGGCCGGCAAGTGACCTTGTCGAGTCCGCCGGCAAGGGTGGTCTCCCTGGTGCCGTCGGCCACGGAAATCGTATTCGCCATCGGCGCCGAAGAGCGGTTGGTCGGCATAACCTACCACAGCACCCACATTCCCGGTGCCATGGGCAAGGCCATGGTCGGCGGCTTCTTCGCCCCTTCCGCGGAGCGCGTGCTGGCCCTCGACCCCGACCTGGTCATTCTCTCGCCGTTCCAGGCCGAGGTGGCTTCAAACCTGCGCGGCCGCGTCCCGCTATTGGTGATGCAGACCCGGCGAATGGCGGATGCCTTCCGGCACATGCGTATGATGGGAGTCCTCTTCGGCCGCGAGGCTGCCGCAGCGCGATTGGAGGAACACAACCGGCGGCAACTGGATCTGATCGCCCGCAAGGTGGCCGGGATACCCCAGGAGCGACGCAAACGGGTGATGCGGCTGATGGGGGGTGATCCGGTCATGATACCGGGCCGCGATTCGTTCCAGAACGATATCATCCGGGCGGCCGGCGGCATTGCACCCGATTTCCAGGATCACGGCAGTGTGGTTCCGCTTGACCGGGAAGCATTCGTCGGGTTCGATCCCCAGATTCTCTACGGCTGCGGCAACGACCGCAAGGCGGCCGAGTCGACCCTGACCCAGGCGGGATGGAACAGCGTGGCGGCCGTAAAAAACCGGCGGTTCTACTCCTTTCCCTGCGATCTCACTTGCCGTGCCGGCGCGCATCTGGGCGATTTTGTGGTCTGGCTCTCCTCTCTGCTGTATGCCGATGAATTCGCCCGGGCCGACAGCGAGGTGCTGTCCCGTAAGGTGGTTTCCCTGCGGCCTCTGGACATCGACCTGGCCTGCATCAAAAAGGCGGCCGTCAAGACGCTGACCCTGCACGACTTCGAAAACAAGAGCCTGGTGATCGATTTCCACTCCCCGCAAACGGTGGTGTCGACCCTGGAAGGCCAGCGCAGCGGCATCCTTACCGTGGGCAACCACTACTCGCCCCCGCCATGCTGGGCCTTGAATCACGCCGCCGGTTTGCAGGAGCTGCAGGATCAGCTCTACCCGGTCATCGGCACCCGGCGTGAGCACGCCTCGTTTCTCTTTACCGGGGCCAACATGGACAACTTGGCTGTGGTCAACATGTCTTACAGGGAGATGACGGTCTATGCCCTGGTGACGGCCGGGGTGTGCGGGAATGCGGTGCGCATGGGCACAGACAGCGGCAACTACTACGAGCCCGGCACCATCAACATGATAGTGCTCACCAACATGCGTCTGAGTCCCAGAGCCATGACCCGGGCCGTGATTTCGGCCACCGAGGCCAAAACCGCGGCCCTGGAGGATCTGGACATCCGCAGCACCGACCGGCCGCTGACGGCAGCGGCCACCGGCACCGGCACCGACAATATGATCGTCGTGCAGGGCGAGGGAACGTTCATCGACAATGCCGGCGGCCACAGCAAAATGGGCGAGCTGATCGCCCGGGCCGCCTATGCCGGCGTTCGGGAAGCCATCCTAAAGCAGAACGGCATCACGGCGCGACGGGATATTTTCCAGCGGCTCGGGGAGCGGAAACTGCCGGTGGCGCAACTATCCGCCGGCGTTGCATGCGACTGCACCACGGGCCGATACGACCTCGCCCGCCCTGCGGAGCAAGTGCTGCTCGATCCGGCCTACGCCGGATTCCTGGAAGCGGCCATGGCCCTGAGCGATGCCCATGGCCGGGGGGCGCTGCAGGATCTTACCCTCTTTAACGGCTGGTGCCTGCAGACCGCCGGGCGTATTGCCGGAAGAGATGTGGCATCCCTGGAAGAGCACTTTTCCGAACGGGATCTGCCCCGGCCGTTGGCCATGGCCCTGAACGCCGTTTTTACAGGGGTGAAAGTAAAGAAAGCAAATGGAGATTGACCGCATCAGCCACGCGGGAAAAGGACCATGGCGTGAAAGTGACAAGTGAAGTAATAGCGGCGGCGCGGTTTCTTTTTTCCTGGAAGGCATGGAGCTGCCTGTTTTTGGTTGTGATGTTGTCCAGTGCAACGGTCTATTCGGATGACGATGGGGATGACGCGGGTGAGCACCGGACGGCGCATGGGACGCAACAGGCAGCCGGAAACGGCGCCGCCCCTGGGAACTCCCCGCTGGTCATGGAGACCATGGTGGTGACGGCCGACCGCATCGAGGCATATGCCGAGAGTCATCCGGGCCAGGTGGAACTACTGGGCAAGGAAGAGATCGGCCGGCGCAACCTGCGCAGCGTGGAAGAGGCCTTGCGCGCCATGCCCGGCGTGGACGTCAAGGAGAGTTCGGGCATCGGCGCGCGCATTTCCATTCGCGGGTCGGGCAAGTCCGGCGGTGTTATGGTGCTGCTCAACGGCCGCCCGGTCAACGGCAGTCAGTATGGCAGTACGGATCTGTCCACCATTCCCATCGACATCGTTCAATCCATCACCGTCTTCAAGCCGCCGGTACCGGTCTGGCTGGGGCCCGGGGGCAGCGACGGGGCCATTTTGATCGTCACCGGGGATCCGGCCGGCAAACAGGAAGATAAACGCCATTGGACCAAAATCCGGGCGGCCGGCGGCTCGTACGGATTGGCCGAAGGCAGTTTGAGCCATCGCATCAAGGCCGATAACAGCGGCTTTTCGGCTACGGCGGCCGGCAACCACCGGGACGGCAAGCGCACCAACAGCGACAGGGACAGCGGCAACCTCTCCCTGCACTGGGAGCAGGATCTGGCCGAGGAGGTCCGCATGGACCTCGACGGCAGCTACTATCGATCGGAATACGGCTCGGCCGGCCCCCTGGACAATCCGACGCCCGATGCCCGGCAGACCTACCAAAAGGCCACCATCGACGGCCGCGTGCAAGGTGTTTTCAATCCGGCCTGGGACTACAGGCTCAACTTATATGGCGACAGGGTGGATCTGGAGGACCGATCCCAGTCGGGGTTCACTTCCACGCTCGACAGCATGAAATTGGGGTTGAAAGGGGAGAGCAGCCGGACCGACGACGATGCTGTCTGGGACCTTCGCTTGAGCGGCATCGTTGAATACGACGATGTGGATCATACGCTTTCCGGCGAACATGACCGCACCACCGCCGGCCTCGGCGCCCAGGCGGACCGCCACTGGAAAGAGGTGACCGGAACGTTGGGCGTGCGGGGAGATTACATCAGCGACTTTGACGTCAGCCCTGGCATATCCGGCGGTGTCAGCTATCATCCGGCCGAACATTGGACCGCCAAGATCAATGCCGGCTACAAGGAGACGATCCCCACCTTCGGACAGCTCTACCAGCCGAGCCATGGCAGCGTCGATCAGGTCCGCGGCAACCCCGACCTGGACAAGGAGCGGATCTGGTCGTACGACGCCGGCCTCGAGTACCGCCGGGGCGAAACGCAGCTGTTCCAGTTGGCCCTGTTCCGGTCCGATACCCGCGACCCCATTGTCCATCAACGGGGCCTCGATTTGATCTATCGCCCGGTCAACGCCGACCGCGCCTGGCGGCACGGTATCGAGGCCACCGTCAAACTCGGATCCGAAGCCGGCCTGATGGCCGACCTCAACGCCATCGTCCAGGACTCTGAGATCCAAGATACGGGCAAGGAGTTGCCCTATACGCCCCGGGTGAAGCTCAAGGGCACCATTCAATACACCTGGGACACGCCGGGCACCCGCCTGGAAGCCACGGCCCGTTATTGTTCCCGGCAGTACAGCGAAGTGGAGAACCGCCCCTCCCAGCGGATGGACGACTATGTGACCGTGGACATCAAAGCTGCCCAGCCCTTCAGACTCAAGGCCGTATCGGCCGAGTGGTTTTTGACCGTGGAAAATCTGTTCGACGCCGAATTCGAGAGCCATTTCGGTTACCCCGATGACGGCGCGAGGTTTGTTTCGGGGGTGAATTTGACGTTTTAGGTTTGCGTGCCAGCACGGAAGGATAAAGCTGAAGGGGCGATACGATCAGGAAACAAGTATGAAAGTCGGAAAGTATGAAAGTTGAGGAATTCTGACGATTGGAAAAAGGCGATGAGACCATGAATCCACCGATTGTGATGGCGGCCTTTGGTACTACGTCGCGGGCCATGGATACCTACCGCCATATCGATGCCCACGTGAAGACTCTGTTTCCCGACCGCGAAATCCGATGGGCGTACACATCGCGCATGGTTTGCGCGCACATGAAGAATCACCGCAACGCCGCCATGCCGCATCTCCGCCAGGTTCTGGACGACTTGCACGCCCGGGGCCATCGGTGGGCGGTCGTTCAGAGTCTGCATCTGGTGTGCGGCCACGAGTTCTATCGCCTGGTCGCGGAGGCGGATCACCCCGGGGTTCGCACCAGTATCGGTTTGCCGCTGTTGTGCAGCGTGGAAGACTATCGACTTGTGATTTCGGCCCTGGCGCCCACGATTGAGATGAACCTTGATGAAGCGGTCGTCCTTGTCGGCCATGGCACCGACCACCCCTCCTGGAGTGCTTACACCGCTTTGCAGTTCCTGTTGAAAGAAACGTTCGGGGCCAAAGTGTATGTCGGGGTGGTCGAGGAGGGATGGACCGGCCGAGACGGCCTTGTCCGGGCCGTGGCCTCCGCAGGGTATGGCAAGGTTCGGTTGGTCCCGCTGATGCTCGTCGCAGGGGTTCACTTCGAAGAGGATCTGGCCGGAGAGGAGGATTCCTGGCGGTCGGCATTCGAAGCCGCCGGAATCGATGTTGAATTGGAAGCCCGGGGCATGGGCTACCTTGCCTCGGTGATAGACTTGTTTCGCAGCCATGCGGCAGCAGCCCTGGATGTCATTCCAGGCCGCGGTTATGCGGTCGGTGCCGAAGTCAATTGATTACGAACTCCCGCCGCCATCCGACTTTGTTTTGGACCATGGGGGCAAGACAGCGATGCCCGTCTGGCAGGTTCAGCGTCAGCCGATTTTCTTCAGGCGGCCCGATTCGAGGTGATAAACCGAGGGGCAGAAGCGCTGGACCAGGGCCGGATCATGGCTGATGAGGATATATCCGACGCCAGTAAGCTGCTGGATGCGATCGAGCAGGAGCATGATGCGGGCCTGCGTCAGGGTGTCGAGCATGGCGGTGGGCTCATCCAGCACCACGATTTCGGGTTGAAGCGCAAAAATTCGGGCAATGGCGACTCGTTGAAGCTCGCCGCCGGAAAGCTGATCCGGACGGCGCGTCAGAACGGCGGGGCTCAGCTCAACCTGCGCCAGCATGCCCTGCAGTATTTCGGCAGAGGCGTGTTTTCCGGTGAACTTGAACGGTTCACCCAGGCTTTGGCCCACTGTCCAACGGGGATCGAAGGTGGCTTCGGGGTGCTGGAACAGCATTTGGAGTTTGCGGCCGAGGGTTTTACGGGTATTTTTGGAAGCGGCCCAGTAGTTTGTTCCGTCGCAGTACAGTTGTCCGCTGTCCGGCGGCAGAAGGCCTGAGAGAATGGTACCGAGGGTGGTTTTGCCGGCACCGCTGTCGCCTGTCACACCGATGGTCCGGCCGGGATTCATGGTCAGATCGACGCATGTCAAGACAGGTCGGCCGAATTGCTTCAGCCAGCCGGACCGGTAGGATTTTGAGACGTGATCGAGGTCAAGTCGCATAGCGCCAGCACCGGACCCGTTGTCGGCCATACAAAAAAAGGGGTGGCCGCTGCCGGCAGGCATCGACTCGCAGCGGGCATCGATGTCTATAGCTGCACCCGTTTTCTGTCGTCCCTTTGCGGTTTTCCGGGATCGTCCCCGAAATCTGCATGCCGCGCGACGGTTGGGCAGCGAGCAAGGCGCAGGCATAGGGATGCAAGGGTGCTTTAAAAAAGAGGTCCGCGGGTGCTTGCTCCACCACCCGTCCGGCATGCATGACCACTACCCGGCCGCCCAGGATTTGGGCAAAACCCAGGTCATGGGTGACGGCCAGCACGGTCTTTTGGTCCAGGGCCGTCAATAACCGGCCGATCTTTCCGACCGCGGCGGGGTCGAGCCCCTTGGTGGGTTCATCGGCTAGAACAATCGTCGGCTGGCCCGCCAGGGCCATAGCGATGAGGACCCGTTGCTTCATACCGCCGCTCAACTGGTGCGGGTAGCTGCGGGCGAGTCTCGCCGGATCGGGAAATCCCATGGCAGAGAGCTGATCGGTCGCCGTGGCAAGGGCCGTTCGTCGCGAAATGCCCAGATGGACCCACATCCGTTCAGCTACCTGCCGGCCAATGGGAAGCAGAGGGTTCAGCGCGTCCCCGATGCCCTGGGGGATATAGCCCGCCGTCGTGCCGCGATAGCGGCGCCATTGGCATGGCGATAAAGTATTCAGGTTGTGGCCCTCCACCCGAATCTGTCCGCCGACATGTGCATCGCCGGGCAATAGTCCGAGCAGGCCGAGCAGCAGCAGGCTTTTGCCGCTGCCGGTGGCGCCGATGATGGCGATTTTGTCGCCGTGGGAGACGGTCAGGTCCAGTGCATCCACCGCGATTTTCTCCGTCCGGGTTGCATCATCGAAACCGATGGTCAACCCCCGGACTTCAAGCTGTTGTGTCGACGAATGGGGCGGGTCGCATCGCGGCGGCTCATGGGCGCCTATCGCACGGCGGGCGATCCCTGCAGGGAACCTGGTGCGGCCCAAGGCGCTGGCCACGAGGTGGAACACCATCACCGCCGACGAGATGCAGGCCAATGGCGGCATGAACCACCACCAGGCACCGTTGATCAGGGCCGCGCCGCTGAGAGCGTCATGCAGCATGTTGCCCCAGGTTGGCCGCACCGGATCGCCTAGTCCGAGAAAACTGATTCCCGCTTCGGATAGAAGCGCCGCAGCCACAGCAAGGGAGGCTTTGGCCAGCAGCAGTTCGCCGCAGTTCGGCAGGATGTGCCGTAGGATGAGATAGGAGCTGCCGGCCCCCATGCTGCGGGCGTTGACGATGAACGGCGAATCCCTCAGGGACAGCACCCGCGCGCGGATGACGCGCGCCGTCGAGGGCCAGGCGGTGAGACCGATCAAGATGCCGGCATTGAAAACCCCCGGCCCGAGGTAGGCCGCCAGAACCAGCACCAAGGGCAGCGTGGGGACCAGGAGAAATACGTCGGTAAGCCGCATGAGAAGTGTGTCGATGACCCCGCGTCGGTATCCGGCCAGGCATCCTACCAGGGCGCCGATCAAAGTCGCGCCCAGGGCGGCGCCCAGGCCGACGGTCAGAGAGATGACGGTCGCTCTTGCGGTCAGGGCCAGCACGTCTCGTCCAGAGTTGTCGGTGCCCAGCAGGTGGGTGACGCTCGGTGCCAAATAGGGGTCGTTGACCGGCGCGGGATCGATTTGCCAGAGCAGCACGGCGCCCAGGCAGGTCACCGCCGTGGCGGACCAGAAGCATTGCGTGCTTTGACGTCCCTTACTCAAGGGCAACCCCCTGGCCGACGCGCGGATCGAGCAGGGCATGGATCACATCAGCAGCTGCATTCGCCACGAGCACGCTGGTGGCCAGGGCAGTTAATGTTCCCGACAGAACGGGATAATCCCGAGCGATCACCGCCTGGTGAATCAATGTGCCCATCCCCCGCCAGGCGAAGACCACCTCGACCAGAAGCGTTCCGCCCACCATGAATCCGATGTTCAAGGCTGTCACCGCGATAAAGGGCGGCAGGACATTGCGCAGAATATGACCGTAGAGGACCTGCCGGTCGCTCAGCCCCTTGGACAAGGCGGTCAACACGTAGGCCGCGTCCAACTCTTCACGCACCGCGTTGCGCATGATCATGAATTTGTAGGCGGCGCCTTGGAGGATAATAACTGACAGGGGCAGCGCCAAGCGTGCGGAATGATTCCATATGCCAATGCCGCTGCCGGCTGGGCCTGCCCACGGCATCCAGTGCCATCGCGAGGTCGCCATAAGTACACCCAACCCCATGCAGTAGGCGGGTATTGCATAAAGGCCAAGCACGACATAGGCCGGCCACTGGCCGACCATGCGCCGGCTGCGCCAGCCTGCCCAGGCCCCCAGCCATCCACCACCGAGAATGCTCGTGGCCAGGGCCGGCCCCAGCAGGATCAGGGTCCACAGCAGATGCCGGCCGATCACCTGGACCACGGGTTGGCCATAGTGATGGGACCAGCCCCAATCGCCCGTAACGACCTTTTGAATATAGTTGACGAACTGCTCGGCCTTGGAACGGTCCAGGCCGAGCTGGGCCCTGAGCGCATTAATGGATTGGGAGTTGCGGCTATCCAGACGCGAATAGCCCTCCTCCCCGAGCAGATGGACAAGTGGATCGCCCGGCATCAGGTGAATCAGGCAGAAATTCAGCAAGCACACCAGAAAGAGGGTCAGGACGTACAGGCCCATCTTACGCCATAGAAATAAGACCATGACGCGGGTTCCGGTCATGGGCCGTCCTTTTTTAATCTGAGACCGGTCAGCGTCTGGCGGTTGAGCAGGCCGCCCTCGATCTGGTTTACGGTCAGCCCTTGCCAGCGGTCCAAGGCCGGATAGGTGTTGACACCCCAACACAGGGCGATGGCCGGAAGCTGATCTGCATAGTACCGTTGAATTCGGCATTGGAGCGCTTGCAGGGCCTCTTTGTCATTGGTGGCCAGCATCTGGTCGCAGAGCCGATGAAAATATGGATCGGCGATGTTGGCCAGGGTTCCGCCGCCGCTGCGCCGGCTGTCGAAATAACCGGTGGCGTACCCGGCATGCATCTCCATGCCCAAGGGGGTGGTGCGGAACAACACCAGATCGAAATCGCTTTTTCCAACCCGATCAATCCAGCCGGCCAGATCAACCCGTTCGATATCCACGGAAAGACCGACTTGGCGCAGGTTGTAAGAGAGGATGGGCAGCAGGGGGTCGGTGCCTTCCAGGTCGGAGCGGGCCAGCAGTTTCAGCACGCGGCTCTTTTCCTGCGGGCGGTTGCCATCGCCATCCCTATCGGTGTTCGCGGGTGCCATTCGTTGCAACAGTTGCCGGCTATCCACAGGATCGAAGGAAGGCATCGGGCTGTCCACGTGATTCGCGAATGCGGGTGGTATAAACCCGGCGCCGGGCCGTGTGTCGGCCGGGCCGAGCAGACTGCGGGTTAGCCGGGGAAAATCCAGCGCCATGGCGACGGCCCGCCTGAAGCCCGGATCGGCGCCCGGCGCCTTGTTTCCGTTGAATCCCAGGGCCGCGGGAATTCCCATGGCATCGGCCTGGTGCAGCCGCAGGCGCGGATCTTTGGACAATCGCGGCACATGGGCGGCCTGGTACCCGGAGGCATACTTATAGAACAGGTCGATTTCCCCTCTGAGCAGTGCAAGAGTCAGGGTGTCGAAAGTCTGCCCCAGCAACATCTCTACCCGTGCCACCGCCGCCGGGGGCCCATAGTAGGCGGGGTTTTTTTCGAATGCGATGCGGCCCGTGTGAACATCCAGGCCGCTGAAGACAAACGGTCCGCACCCCAGAGTCACATCGGCCGCACCGGGTTTGAAGGGGTCTGCCACCTGTTGCCAGATGTGTCTGGGCAGGATGCGTACCACGAATCCACCATTGATCAGAAAGCGGCTGCAGGGTCGGTTCAGCAGAAAGGTCACGCGCGCGCCATCGATGCGGATTTCGCGAACCAGCTCTTGAATCCATCCCGATGCGCCTTGATGGGCCGCAAGGTAATGGAAAGTAAAGGCCACATCCGACGGTTCCACGGGACGTCCGTCGTGCCAGCGGGCATCGCCGCGTAGCGTGAATTCCCACTGCAGGCCGTCGGCCGAAACCCGCCACGCCTCGGCGAGTTGGGCGACCGGATGCATGCGGGCATCGAAGCGTACGAGGGTGTCATGGGTCATGAGCATGGCCAGGATGCTGTACCCGTAATCCACCACGGGATTGGCCTGGCGGACCTGCATGGGAGATCCGACACGCAGCACCCGGACCGGTGCCAGGTCGGCGGCGGGGGTGTCTGGGCGGCAGCCGGCGATACCCGTTAACATTCCCGCAATCAGCAGAAGGCATAAAGTCCTGCTTCGCATATATCGATTCATTATACCCGGTACGTTTCCCATGCCTGGGTTGAATCTCCGTGCAGGTTCCGGCGGGGGCCGGTCGCGGTTGCCCGCAGCCGGCCCCCGCCGGAAGGTCCATGTGGTTAGATAGTGTCCGTCCACAATTAGGCAAATTTGGTTGAGATCAAGGCGTGCGAAAAATTTTACCGCAGGCATATAGTTGATATTCCGAGGATAAAATTTTGAGCAGAACGCAGATATCGGGCAAATTGGCCATTTGTGGATGGGCACTAGATAGCGGTTCCGGGACCATTCAGACCTTTCAGAACACGAGGGTGACCTCCGTGAAGTAGGTGGTGCCCGGATCTTCGTACATGTAAAAGGTTCGATACGATTCGTCAAAGAGATTGTCAATGCTCAGCGACACGGCGATGTTTTTCAGAAGACCCCAGGATATCGGGAAGTACTTGGTGGCTTTGAGATCCACGACAAAGGACTCTTCCATCGCGAGTTTATCGCCGGAGGCGGCCAGTTCTGTATTGGCGTCGTCCGAGTACTGTTTGCTCAGGTAACGGCCATAGGCGCTGATGGAAAAGTTGCCACGAAAGCCGTAGGTGATGCCCAGATTGGCTTTGTGCTTCGGATTAAAGGGCAGGTAGTTGCCCTCCAGGTCGGGATTGGTGGGGTTGTCTTCGATGGTGGCATGGGTGTAGGTGTAGTTGGCGCTGACGGTCAAGCGCGGGGTAAGGTAGAACGCCAAGTCCAGCTCCGCGCCGTAAGCTTCGCTGCGCCCGATGTTTTCGTTGATCCATACATTGCTGGCGTTGAACCAGGATAGGATCTTGTCGTCGGTGTAGCTATAGAACCCCACCAGCGAGGTTTGCACACGGTTGCCGAACCAGTGTTGTGTCCCGAGTTCAAAGGATTGAGTCTTTTCGGGTTTCAGGTTGGGGTTGGGCTGACGCGGATTGCCACCGGAGGTCCGGTCGTCAAAAAGTTGTTCGGACGTCGGCGGGTTGAAACCCGTGCTGTAATTGCCCCACACAGAGGTGTGATCGGCGAAGTTATAGCGCAAGCCCACCTTGGGGCTGATGTGGTCATCGGTACGGTCGTCGGGGTCCGGATCGACAAAGGCGCTGAAATGATTGTCGTAATTCTTCCAGTGGTCGTACCGCGCCCCGGCGGTGAGGGTCAAGTCCCGGGTGAGGCTCCACACATCCTGGAGATAAACGGCTATGGTTCGGACCTTGAATTCGTTTTGCTGCAGCGATGCGCCGGTTACCCAGTTTTTGTAATCCTGGGTCGTCTCCTGGTTGTTGTAAAACATGCCGGCCGTAATCGTGTTGGTTCCTCCGAGGCGGTAACTCGCGCGCAATTCCGCAGGTATTTCCTGAAAGTCCATGTAGCGTTTTTGGCGTGGGTCATAGTTGGTCCCGCCGCCGTCGTAAAGATGCAGATAATCATCCGATCGGACGGCCAGATATCCGTTCAGGGCCAATCGCTCCCCGATTTGCTGGTCATAGATCAATCCGCCGAAATGGTAGTCCCAATCGCCCCCTACATGAGGCCGGCCGCGGGTGTATTGGTCGTTGAAGAAGTTGTAGAACATGCGGATACGGCTTTGATCCGACAGGCGGTATCCGGCGTTAACGCCCGCCCCGCGTTTATCGTATTCGCAGTCGTCAATCATATGAATACTGGGGTTGACGTTGTTATGGACGACATTAGTGCCGGCCGATTCTTCGTAGAACCCCGCCAGCGCATAATCGAAAGCGTTGAGGCTGCCGTTGGCCGACAAGGCGCCCCGGTAACGCTCGTGACTGCCAACCGCCCCACTCACGGCCGCGCTGTTTTCAGCTTCCCCTTTTTTAAGGAGGATATTGATGACGCCGCCGCTGGCGTTGGCACCATAGAGGGCCGAGGCAGGCCCTCGGATGATCTCCACTTTTTCAATCAGTTCCACGGGAATGGTCTGGGAGATCTGCGAATCGGTGGGAATGCCGTTGACCAGGTAAACCGTGGATTCGCTGCCCAGTCCGCGAATGTTGACCGAGGTGGGGAAGGGTGCGTAGGCACGACGCACCGAAACGCCCGGTACCGACCGCAGTGCGTCTCCGATGTCTCCGTTGGGCAGGTTCTGATCGAGCAGTTGCTCCCTGGAAATCACCGTGACCGAGGCAGGGATCTCCTTGATGGTCGTCTCATACTTGGTGGCCGTCACCACCATGTCCGCCAATTTGCGATTATCAGGTGTGGGCTCCGCGGCTCCGACCCTGAGCGGCAGCAACCATAGGGTGAAAAACATTACTCCAATCCAGTTCCGTCTCTCCATCGTGTTTTCTCCTCCGTGTTGCACTCTGTCTATAATGACACTCACCGAGGCGCCCGCACCGATCAGGATTACGGCTGTCGGCCGCTTTCTTTTCAGATTTTCGCTCCCGCCACAGCATTGGTGTGCTGAGTCAGCCATGCGGTGACTGGAAAGCAAAAAGCCATGCGGTCGCCGGCTTCCGACGTCGACCTTCATGGCCTTTGATTTGAGTGGGATGATAATAGGTGAAAGAATTGCCAATAGCAGGGTCTGCCGATTGCGCCGTTATTCCGGTGCCGCCGGATCACCATCGCACCCGCTGGAACGCGACTTCAGCCGCGTTAGTTGATAGCGGCTCTATTACTTTGGGCGCGACGGATTGTCAAGGCCCGGGTGCTCAAGTACGGCGATACCAATACCAGGCTGAAGCAAACCCCTTCTCCTGGCCGACAACGATCCTGTCTCTTTTAAAGCCAGGTTTCAGCAGCGCTTCAACGCGATCCTCCGATAAACCAAGGATGCCGCCCTTTCGGCGCCGCGGCAGCCATGCATAGAGCATGTACCACGCCCCGGGTCGCAGCAGCCGAAGCAGATGGGCGGCGTATTTTTCCTGCCGGTCGGGGGCGAGGCAGAAGAGGCAGCCGATATCCAGCCCGTAGTCGAAGGGGCCGGCGATTGCGTCCAAATCGGTGACATCGGCGGAGTAAAAATGGATGTGCTGGCCGTTTTCGGTCGCTTTTGCGCGCGCTTGTCGGATCGCCTCGGGCACGAAGTCGACGCCGGTCACCTGCCATCCGTGGCGGGCCAGTGATATCGCGTTGGTACCGGTGCCGCAACCCAGGTCCAGCGCCCTGCCCGCTGGTGTGGCGGCGATAAAAGCCTTGACTTCCGGCGGTGTTGTAGAAGTGTCCCAAGGCGTCCGGCCCCGCCGGTAGCGCCACTGAAAACGCCAGCGGCTCCAGTTGAAAAGGTTGACAAGGCCGAATTCCATGTCTTGTTTCCTTTTTGGATTTAATGCCTCAAAATGATGGTCAGATGGAGTAGCAATAAAACAAGTAAATTGAACTAATTAGTGCCTGAATGGAAAAGGGCTTTTTATTCTCGTTCGTCAGGCCACAAAACGCCACTCAAAAAGCAAAAATTTTTTCCATTGACCAACGGTGGGATTACGCATAGCACTGTAGCATTCACCGATGCGCCGTCATCGATGCCAATTCCGGGGGCGTCGGCCTGGCCGTAAACAGGTCTGTCGGCAGTGTTTGTCGAGCCGTGATATCACGAAAGAACCGCAGCTTTGCAAGGGACGAAAGAACGGATCTGTGATTTTATTTTTCGGATGTCATAAAAATCCCCTCTCCTACCGGCAAGTCAAAGCTTTTCACCCAATGCCGTTGACTTAGGGCGTTTGGTTTTCATACGGGCGGGGCTAAACCCCGCCCCTACAACGCCCCGTCATGGCAACTGCTTGTATTATAATAAACTCTCGTAGGGGCGGGCTTAATGCCCGCCCGCAACGCCTGCTTAAGTTAATGACATCGGCTTTTCACCGCAAAAAAGGATTTCTAAGAAGAACACTCTCCTGTTTATGAATCACAATCATAACGGGTTCAGGTGAGATAGCGAAAAAATAATGCAAATTGACCCAGTTACGAGATTGTGTTAATTTAAAAAAACTTGGTGAAGGGTCATGATGCATCGGGCTTCCAAGGAACCGTCATGCTTGTGGGCTGTTTCTTGGGATGAAATGTATCGCCGTGAAGCGGGGTAAACCGCTTTTCAGGCGTGGTGAAAGTATGTTGGTAATGCTTTAGCTCGGTATTCTTTTTTCACGAGCAGCCCTTGATAGGTAAGATGCCAAGTCGGGTCCTATTAGCTTTTCTTCGACTGAAATGCAACCCTTTTTTTCGAAAGAGGCCCGCATAAACAGTTGCCACCCAACCTATTTTGATAGTCGATAAAGGGGAGGGCAGAGCAGGAATGAAGACATTTTCGCTGCGAACCAAGATGGCGCTGGGAGGTATTATCCTTTTGCTGGTTCCCCTCTTCATTATCGCTGCCGTCACCTTTGCCAATTCCATACGCACATTGGAAGAAGTCTCCAAGGGGCAAGCCATGCAGCTGGCCCAGAGCCTATCCGGAACGATTCAGATCGCCCTTGAGAAAGATGCTCAAATCCTCACGGCCATAGCAAACGACCCCTTGGTTTTTGATAAAGTGTCAAAGAAAGAATTCGATGGGTTGGATGAAAAACTCGCCGATCTCTATGTCAAACTGGGTGTCGATTATGAAGGCTTGTCCATTATCGATGCACACGGCATTGTTCGATCGGATGGTGCCGATAGGCGGAGAAAGGGGATCTCCGTAGCCGAAAGAGAGTACATCCGCCTGGGCCGGCAAGGCAAGACGGGTATCGGCCCGATTAACGCGTCCAAGGCCACCGGAGCGCCTGTTTTCGGGATTTGTGCTCCGATCATGTCGATGGAAAATCAGTTCTTGGGCGGAGTTCTGGGGGTCGTTAAGGCCGATTTTTTCGTCAGGTACGTCTCTTCTCTGAAGCTGGGGCGAACCGGCTATGCTTTCATGTTGGATCGGCAGGGAATGATCATCGCTCATCCGAATACCGATTTCATTCTGAATTTGGATACGACCAGGAGAGATGATTTGGCTGAAATTGCCGCCCGGATGATCCGTCAGGAGAGCGGCACGGGAGGGTACATTTATCAAGGCATCAAAAAGATCGCCGGTTTCGCGCCGGTGGCAATGACCGGCTGGAGTGTCGGCGTCACCCAAAACAGGGAAGAGGTCATGGCCCTGGCCTATGCCAACCGTAACTTGATCATGCTGGTGAGCGGGGTCTTTCTGGTATTTACGGTTTTGGCAATTTACCTGTTGTCCGGCACCCTCAGCGCTCCGGTGCAGAAAACCCTGGACACTTTGAACCAGGCGATCGATCAGGCAGCGGAGGCGATTGTCATTATCGGCCTTGACCGAAAAGTGCAGTTCGTCAATCCCGCCACAGGGGTTCTTTTTGATCGACCCGTGAAGGAATTCCTCGGCCGGGAGCTGCCGCTTGAAAATACAAACCTGGCTGATAACAGCGAGGACATATGGAAGATCCTGGAGCAGGGAAGGTTGTGGCGCGGCAGTATGAACGGCATAAAGCGGGACAGTTCGCGTTTTTCCATGGAGTTGACGGTCACACCTGTCAGGGATGAAACGGGTAGAATCGGTTGCTTCCTCGCGATCGGTAAGGATATTACTCGGGAACTCGCGATGGAGGCCCAATTGCGGCAGAGTCAAAAGATGGAAGCGATCGGAACCCTCGCCGGGGGCATTGCCCATGATTTCAATAACATTCTGAGCGCTGTATTCGGATATGCGGAATTGTCCCTGAATTCCCTTGAAGACCGAAAGAAGACCGAGCATTATATCCACGAAATCCTCAACGCCGCAGGGCGTGCGCGCGAACTCATCAACCGTATCATGACCTTCAGTCGCCAGGCGGAGCATCAAGCGCAACCCTTGAAGCCGAAGCATATGATCCGGGAAGCGATCAAGCTGCTGCGTGCTTCGCTTCCCTCCACCATAGAGATTCGGGACAGGGTCACGAGCGATGCCAGCATTATGGCCGATCCTGTGCAGATCCATCAGATCATGATGAACCTTTGTACTAATGCAGGTCATGCCATGAAGAGAGAGGGGGGGACACTCGAAATCCATCTGGATGATATCGAGGTGGAAGAGGCTTTTGCCCAGCAGCATCAGGGGCTTAAGCCCGGACGTTATGTGCATTGGAAGGTTTCGGATTCGGGCGAAGGCATTTCTTCGCAGATCGTCGATCGCATTTTTGATCCGTTTTTCACCACGAAAACACAGGGGGAGGGAACTGGGCTCGGCCTCTCGGTGGTACATGGAATTGTGAAGGCCTTGGGTGGTATTGTGAATGTTATCAGTCACATCGACAAAGGAACGACCTTCAGCATCTACCTTCCGGTCATCGATGCAATAGACAATGAGATGGAAGGGCAGGATACGGATGCGATTCCCGGTGGTTCAGAGAGATTGCTGCTGGTGGACGATGAGGTGTCGATCGTCAGAACTGTTGCGCAGCTGCTCGAAGATCTGGGTTATCGGGTATTGGGTTTCACCCAGAGTACTTCCGCATTGGGAAGATTTTTAAACGATCCGTTGTCCTTCGATGCCGTGATTACGGATTGCACCATGCCCCGCATGACAGGGTACACACTGGCGGAGAAGATAAGAGAGATAAGAGCGGATATTCCGATCATCATGTGCTCAGGCCACTTGGACAAGGACGCGGAGCTTAAAATGCATCATGCCGGGATAAATGCATTCCTCAGAAAGCCATGCTCAATGCGCCTTTTGGCTACGACGGTGCGAAGCGCCATCGATGGCCCACGGCAACATTAATGGCTGACGAGATAAATTGACTTGACAGGAGAGAAAAGCACGGGATAAATAAGCACCATACGCAATATGAAATTGCGTTCTTAATTTAACATTTCAGAAGGCAAGGCCAGGAAGGCCGATACGGTTGTATGCCGTTTCGGAGTTCTGGCCTTTTTGTTTTATGCACCGACAAAAGATTGATCCCTATGCCGCAAAGGCGGATTTTTTCGATGGCCAGGTTGGCGCGCCATGGGCGGCCGACACATACAGCCCCACGGAGTTGGCGAAGTTGGAGCGGCTATTTACCGTAATCGGTTCCTTAGACGGCCTGCGCGTGCTCGAACCGGGTTGCGGCACCGGCCGATTGACCGCGCTGTTGGCCCGAAAGGTCGGCGCCAAAGGCCGCGTGGTGGCCGTGGACATCAGCCCCTGCATGGTGGCCGAGGCGCGCCGGAGGCTTTCGGGTTGCCATCAGGTGGAGATCCGATTGGGGGCCGTGGAGGAGATACAGGGTTGTCCAGCTTACTTTGATCGGGTGATCTGCCATCAGGTTTTTCCCCATTTCGAAGACCAGTATGAGACCCTTTCCATGCTGGCCCGACTGCTTAAGCCCGGTGGGCGATTGGTGATTTCCCATTTTTTGTCTTCCGCCGAGATCAACGACGTTCACCGCAAGGCGGATACCGTCGTTGCCCGGGACATACTGCCGGCTTGGGATACCCTGCGGCGTTGGTGTGAGTGTTGCGGCCTGCGGATCGGTATGTGGCAGGACGACGCGGAAGGATACCTGCTCAGCGCAGGAAAGGTGCCGGTATCGGAATAACGATCATAAATGCACGCAAGATGATGTTGCCGTTGCGAAGGAGGCGCGAATGCTGACCCATAGAGCCGGTTGTCGTTTTCCTATGAACGTTGTGTTGATTTATGGATTTCTATCAGCATTTTTGATGTCATACGCCTGGGCTCAAGAGAACGAGTCCGACGTGACGGTCCTTGACCCCATGGTCGTCACCGCCCGGCCGATTATCGAAGGCAATCAGACGGACGGCTATGGGAGCGTCAAGACCGTCATCACCCAGGAGCAGATCGATGATTTGAATGCCCATGATCTGGAGACGGCACTGCGAAAGACGCCTGGTATCAATATGTCACGTTTCAATCCCGTTGGCTCCTTCGGAGGCGCAGAGGGGGGCGGCATTTTTATACGCGGCATGGGCTCCAGCCGGCCGGGGGCGGAGATCAAGACCCTGGTGGACGGCGCGCCGATGTTCATGAGCGTCTGGAACCATCCCCTACTGGATTTAATGTCCATCGACAATGCCGACAGCATCGAAGTGTTCAAAAGCCCTCAACCCCAGAATTTCGGCAATGCTTTTGCCGTGGTCAATATCGTTCCCAAGCGATTGAAGCGGGAAGGGTTTGTCACCAAAGGCCAGGTCGCTGCCGGTAGTTATGAGACATACTTCGCAAGGGCGGAGCACGGCGGCAACAGTGGGGGTTGGGATTACTATGTCGGCGGCGGCTATCGGGAGTCGGACGGCCATCGGGACAATTCCGACGGGGAGCTGAAGAATCTATATGGCCGGATCGGCCGGCGGCTGTCCGATCATTGGGACTTGACGGTTTTCACTCTCTGGAACGATAACTATGCCGATGATCCCGGCGCGAAAGGCGCCGATATCTCCGAACGCGAGGGTCGATACGAAACCCGGGCGTGGCTGACCACCGGCACTTTGTCCCACCGGTTCGACACGGTTCAGGGCGAGATCAAGTTCTACCGCAGTGCCGGAGAAGGCGACTGGTTGGGCCAGCCTACCGGCACGGCCGGCGTTACCGAGGATCTCTTCAACGATTTTCTCTTTTACGGGATCAAAGCCAATGAAAAGGTCTCCATCTCCGGACGGGGGGAATTGTTCATGGGTGTCGACTGGGACTATACCGAAGGGGACTATTCCCAGGAATTCAGCGACGGGAGCACGGATGCATGGGACGGCGATCATTTCCAAATTTTGTCTCCCTATGTCGCCGTCAATTGGCGCTTGGGGCCTGATGACGGCTTGCGATGGACCCCTTCGGCAGGAGCGCGCTACTACGAGCATAGCGATTTCGACAGCCAATGGGCGCCCCATGCCGGGTTGATCGTGGCATACGGGCCGGCCGAATTGCATCTGGGCTATTCCCGCGGTATCGTCTATCCGGGACTCGAAGTGCAGGTCATGTCCGAGGCGGTGATGCCGGTATTGGGCCAAAGCTGGAAGGCATTGGACCCGGAGATCGTGGACCATTACGAAGTGGGCCTCGCCTATGCATTCAATCGTCGATGGACGGCGGACCTGACCATTTTTTACGAAGACGGCAGAGATCGTTATGTGGTCGTACCGCCCCCGCCCATACCGCCGACCTACGCCAATATAGAAGAATTCACGATCCGGGGTTTGGAGGGCACCACCACCTGGCAGCCGATGGCGGCACTGTCACTATTCGCCGGCATCACTTTGCTTGACACCGATCCTTCCGATCTTCCTTACGCCCCGGACACAACGATCAGTTGCGGCATGAACTGGCGCTTTTTAGAGCGCTTCAAGCTGAGCCTCGACGGCTCTTATGTTTCGTCGATCCACGTCAATTCACAAGCGAGACGGCTAAACACCGAAAACAACGAAAAAGTGGATAGCTATTATGTGGTCAATGGCAAACTTGCATATGACTTCAACCTGATGTCTCCAAAATTTAAGGCCGAGTTTTTCGTGGCCGGAGAGAATCTTACCGACGTGGACTATGAATACCAGCCGGGATACCCTATGCCCGGTATCAACTGTCTGGTCGGTATTCAGGTGGAACTTTAAAAGATAAGGGAAGAAGCAGAAATGGGTTCGAATGAAGACACGAAAGATCCATTGCGCGAGATGCCGGGGGCGGATCCTCTGTGGATTTACCTGCAGTGGGAGCAGGCCGTTCGGGGCTACAAGCAATTTTGTGCCGTGGCCGCGGCCGTGCGTTTGCGTCTTTTCGATGCACTGGAAAATTGCCGGAGGCCTGGGGAGCTTTCGGCAACCCTGGGAACCACGCCGGAGCTGACCGTCGACCTGTGCGATCTATTGGCGGACGGGGGGGTGCTGGTGCGTAATGAAGAGGGGTTTGCCAATACGCCGACTAGCCGGACTTTTCTATGCAGCCGGTCGCCGAATTTTCAGGAAGAGGTGATCAGGAATATCCTATCCGGGGTATCGCTCTGGGAGCAGTTGGACCGGATTTGTTGCGAAGGCCCCGTTAACGTGGATGAGGCGGTCTTTTTCGAAAACAACCTCATCGACAGCCTGGCATCGGAAATCCTGGTCGGCGAGTTGCAGGCGACGGTGACCGCAATCACTCGCCAGGAAGGGTTTCGGGAAGCACGGCGCCTGCTCGACTTGGGAGGAGGCCATGGCCTTTATGCCATGGCATTGTGCCGGCACAATCCTGACCTGGAGGCCGTGGTCTTTGATTTTCCGCCCATGGAAAAGGATTTTCAACGCTACCAGGCGCGGTTCGGTGGCTGCCGGGTGCGTTTTTCACCGGGCAATCTCTTCGCCGATGACCTGGGGCGGGACTACGATGTCGTCTTACTTTCCTACAACCCCGGTGGAAAGAATCCCCGTGTGCTCGAAACAATCAAGGAATCTCTAAAGCCGGGAGGCCTTTTTGTCTCCAAGCACGCTTTTTACCGTCGTGGTGAAGGATCCAAAAGCAGGCTGATGGACATCGAATGGCAGTTGACCGCTTTCCGGGGCGTCAGAAAGGGACGCCGCGTATACGCCTTTGAACACGACCTCTGCCTGGAGGACTACCTGGCCCTGCTGCGGCATGATTTCGATATCCTGGAGTCGATTGAGTCCGATGCCTTCGCTACTGCGCCACTGGCCAAGTTCGGAGACCGGCTGGACTCCAAGATCATTCTCAGTCGAAAAAAGCGGACATGATCCGGGCGATTGCCGGGAACCAACCAGGCGTTTCGCTTCGCCCGGGGGGACCGGCCGCATTGGATATCGTGACTGGTGTTAAGGTGCCCGGCCGCGCAATCCCCTCGCGCACTCATTGGTCAGGAGATTCCCGCTTACGTTGCCGGCAAAGCGGAGTGCTGAGATCGATCGTCTGGGGGTCGATTAGCCATCGGAATTCTCCACGGGCGGCCGCCTGGTCGAGTTCCTTCTTATAACGTGCATAGTTGTCCGGAATCGCAGCCACTATCTGCCGCCAGTCTCCGGTGATCGATTGGGTCGGACAGATGTTGACGCAACGCCAACAATATATACAAGGCGTTTGTAACCGAGGCGGGTCGGATGCCAGGTCGATGCCTTGCACAGGACATTGGGCCGCACAATCTCCACACTGGACACAAGTGGCGGAATTCCAGGAGAGCTTGGGCATCATTTTAGCCAGGTTTTCACGGGTGATCTGATGACTGGCGAGGATCCAGTCCTCGGAGGATATGGGCAAGGGGTTGGGAAGATCTGCGTGGCCGTTTTGGCGGATATTACGGCTGGTATCGACCATGTCGCGACCGAATTGAAGAGCCCGGTCAAGGTCCAGTTGGTCCGGGTGACCCGATGTGTAACTTGGTTTTGGATAGAAGGGTACGGTAATGTCCGCATAACAGTTGTGGTATCCGATGACGGTGGCCCGCTTTTTTTGCAAACACGCCGAAACGGAAGGAAAGAAATTGCCAATCACATTGCCGTGTGTGCAGAAAACGAACCAATGTTGCCCATTTAAATCGGGCAACGACTCGAGAAAATCTGTAACATTGAAGGGCTCCTTGTAATAAAAGACCGGTGCACCGATGCCGATCAGATCATAGTCAGCCAGCGAGGCGGGGGAAACTTTTTCCAGCGGTTTGAAATCACCGTGACGGGTGTTCTCGGTGATGCCTGTAAAGATCTTTTCTGCGATTTTGCGGGTGTTGTCGGTTTGTGAAAAATAGATCACCAGAATTTTCATTAGACAGCTCCTCCTTTTTGCTTAACCGCGATCAGCCGGATTTTTAGGGGTCGGTTCGCGATCCTCGTCTCTGTCGAACTTTTTATTTGGTCATGGAAGGGGTTATGCCGGCTCCAGTGATCGCAATGCATCGTCGAGGTGCCTGGTAGCCTGCCTCATCAAAGACGCCACCTGTTGGATTTGCCGGGCGGTTTCCGATTTGCTTCCCTCCATGGCGGAATACTTCATTTCATACGGGTCATTTCTTTCATACGGGTCATTTCTTTCATGGGGTCGATGCCGGGCCGCGCCCAGTCCGTAGGAGAAACCCCTTTTTCGAGGGTGAACGTCCGGAGCACCTGGACAAATTCCTCTGGCGTTTGCATGTGTTCCAGATACCAGAGGTCCGCGCACAATTTGTCGATCAGGCTGTTGCCGGTTTGCGGGCAGCCGGTTTCGGCCCATCGAAACCCGAGAACCATGGCCTGCCAGGGTTCAGTCTTGCTGTCGCGGCGATAGACGATGGTGCAGGCCTTTGAAGTGTTCTCCGGGCGCAAAGCCGTATCTGCTTCCGATGGGTAATCCACTGCAAAGCTGCGCTTGCCCGGTGTTGCGTTGAGCATCACCAGCAAGGCATCCTCTTTGCACCAGGGGGTGACGGCGTGGATGAAATAGCCCCCGTCACCGGCGGGAAAGTGCCGTTTGAGATAATTGGCCAGAAGAATGCCCGACGTCACCCCTGGACAGTAATGATCATGGAACTCGAAGGAGCGCACGGCATATGCCGGCGCACCGGCGGCAACGGCATTGGCAATGGTGATGATGCGGAATTCATTCCCCCCGAAAGGCTTTGCGCTGAACCGGGCCGCGCATTCGGTGGGTTGCCCGAAGAGATGCGCAGCATCGATGCGCTCGATGGCGCTTTTATTGAAAAGGCTGCCGGATACCGCAGATGGGCTTGCGTGGAGATGAGCGGCCGCCGCCCCATCGACCTCCAGGTAGCTACACCAGCCCGACGCTTGGTCATAGAGGGCGAACCACAGGGGCGCCCAAGGGGCCGAGTGGACTTCCACTAGGGTGTTGCGTCCCCGGCTGGCCCCCGTAATGGACGCCAGACCGTCCAGGGCCGCCTGGGTCGTCGATTCATTGACCTCCGCATAGCCGGCGTTGGTCATGACCACCCATGCACCCTGTTGCGGCCGGCCGCCCTTGGCAATGATCCTATCGGATGAGAATCCGGCGGCAAGCCGGCCGACTTCTTCCCAGGGGCCGCCGGCCTGCACCGTCTGCAGTCGCGTGGAGCGATCCCCGCCCGATGGGTGGCTGCAGGCGGCCAGGGCGATCAGGACGAACCACACGGCGGTAAGAAAGGCGCCTTTCCGAGTTGATAAATGCGTCATCTGCCTTTTCCTTTGTTCGTGGTTTTTATTTCGATTTCAATTTATTTGAGAAACGGCGCTGTTTGACCGATTGGGCCATAATCCTTTTTCATCTGTGCATACACCGGCCGGCCGACCAGGAAGGTGAATAGGTCATCCGCCTTTTTCTCCACGTCGACATCACTGAAGTGTTGCGGATGCAGGATTTTCCCGATGGCGTAGGTATCGGCGAGCACCGTGCCGATGTTGGTGGTGTACCAGTTGAATGGCAGCAGCGTGTATACCCGCCGGCTCGCGAAAGCTTTCAGAGCCTTATAGAATGCCGGGTGCTTGCGGAAATCCGCCGCAACCAGCGCCAGGCCGCCACCGTCGATGAAAATGATGTCCGGGTCGAGAGTCAAAAGGCGTTCCTTGTCCAGGAACACATGGCTGCCGGTGGTGGCGGGGACCCGGTCGGCCGCGTTGTCAGCCCCCACCCATTCGAACGGGGCGTATTGTTGCTCGGTGCTTTCGATGCCGTAGGCGGCCCGGTAGCCGATGCCGCCGACATAGACGGAAGGCCGTGAATGATCCGGAAGGCCGGCCGTTCGAATATTCAGGTCCTGGCGAAGCGAATCGATATAGTCGATTACTGCTTCGGCTCTTTGTGATTTGCCGAGGATGGTGCCGGCGACGCGCAGGGCCTCATACACCGTTTCGTCGAAGGTGGCGAAACTGCCGTAGCTGAGCACCACCACGGGCAGGCCGGACGTGTGCTGCACTTCGTCGGCCAGGCGGGCGCTCATGTAGGTGACGAAGACCATCTCCGGCCGAACCGCGAGGATAGCCTCCAGGTCCGGCTTTTTGTCGATGCTTGCCGGACCTCCCGGTCCGCAGCGGGGCAGTGCGGCCAGTTCCGGATGGGCCAGCCAGTAAGGGCGCCCGCCGGGGTTGGCTTTTTCCAGATCCTCCACCCCGACCACCCGGTCTTCGGCCTGCAGGTAGACGATCAGGCGCAACGCGCCGGGCCCGAGACAGACGATGCGCCGGGGCGCCAGGGGCGCCGTCACGGTGCGGCCGGCCATGTCTTTCACCGTTACGGTCTGCGCGCCATGGCAGGGGCAGCACCAGAGAACAAGGGAGAAGAAAAGCCAACAAGACCAGTTGCGACGCATGAAATTTCTCCTATCGGTCCGGTGTTACAACGGCACCACGGCGATCTGCCCATTCACTTCGGCCAAGGCGACCTCCACGCCGTAAACCTGGCGAATCATTTCCGAGGTCAATTCCGCGCGCGCGGCCACGGCATGAATGCGATGGTCCCGGAGCATCAGGAAGCGGTCGGCATAGCGCACAGCCATATTCAGGTCATGGATGGCGACCACTGCGGTGACGCCTTGGGTCCGGGTCATGCGGCGCACCAGCGCCATTACCTCCAACTGATTTTTCAGATCGAGATTGCTGGTGGGTTCGTCGAGCAGGAGCAGTTCGGGCGATTGGGCCAGGGCTCGGGCAATGACCACCTTCTGGATCTCTCCGCCGCTCAACGCATTCACAGGTCGCAGGGCCAGATGGGCGATGCCCATGCGACGGACGGCCGTTTCGGCCGCTTGGTGGTCGGTGTCGGTCATTGCCCACTGAATATGGGGTTTGCGTCCCAGCAGGACGGCCTCATAGACCGTCAGCCGGGTGTCGGGGTGGCGTTGGGGGACGTAACCCACCCGGCGGGCCAGATGGCCGGGCCGCATGGTGCGCACATCTTTTCCATCCAACAGCACGGCGCCTTTCCGGGGCGTCAGAATGCGGTTGAGGCACTTGAGCAAGGTGGATTTGCCGGCGCCGTTGACACCCAGGATGCCGACCAACTCTCCGCTTTTCAAACAAAAGGTGACATCGGTCAGCACCGGATGGCTGTTGAAAGCAAACTCGATGCCGGCCACCTGCAGCTTCATCGATACCCCCGCATGATCAGGTAGAGAAATGCAGGGGCGCCCAAAAAGGAGGTCACGACCCCCACCGGCAGCGCCCCCGCACCGATATAGAGGCGGCCGAACGTATCGGCCGCCAGCAGCAGCAAGGCCCCGAGCACGGCGGCAAAGGGGATGAGCAGGCGATGGTCGTCGCCGACCAGCAGACGGGCCGAGTGAGGCGCGATCAGGCCGACGAAGGCGATCACCCCATGAAAGGCCGTGACCACCGCAACCACCAGGGCGGCGCAGAGCAACCCCGCAACACGGACGGCGTCCACGCGAACCCCCAACCCCCTGGCCGCTTCACCCCCGGCCGTCAGGGCATTGAGGTCCCATCGGATGACGGTCAACAGCGCCGTCACCGGAACAATCACGGCGCCTGCCAGCCCGATTGGGCGCCAGCCGGAACGGGCGACATCTCCAAAGGTCCAGAAGACGGCCGTGGCCAGTTCGGTCTCCGTGGCCAGATACTGCACAAGGATCATGGCCGAATGGAACAGCGCCGAGAGGGCTACCCCTGCCAGCAGGATCGCCGCCGGAGAGAGCTTTTTCAGCCGGCCCAACAACAAAATAATTGTCACGGTTCCCATGGCGCCGCCGAAGGCAAAGGCGGTGACCGTTTGGTCCGCCGCCTTGAAAATCACGATGGCCAGGGAGGCGCCGAACGCGGCGCCCTGACTGATGCCCAGCGTCGAGGGGGCCGCCAGGGGGTTGTTCAGGAGGGTTTGCAGGCTCAATCCCGCCAGGGCGAGCCCCCAGCCGCAGCAGACGGCGGCCGCGACCCGCGGCAGCCGGATATTGGCGATGACCACCGCCGGCGTGCCTTCGCTTTGTCCGGCCAATGCCCGTACCACTTCTTTTAACGCGATCTCATAAGCCCCTCTGGTCACTGCAAAGGCGGCAACCATGATGACCAGGCCGCACAGCCCGGCCAGCAGCATCCATTTGCCGCGCCGTCTTTTGAGATAGGCGGCCGTAATGGCACCCGCATCTCTTTCCACCGCTTCGGGACCGCTTCTTTCCGGGCCCCATTGGGGGTGATTTTCAATCATTGGATTTCCGAGCGTCGCCAAATCAATGTCCTTTTTCCCATCCTGGTAGCGTTTTGCCGCTGGAAGCGATTTCAGACTTGCGGGGCTCCGCCCCGGGCCTCCCGAAGAGTGCCAAAAACGACAATAAAAAAGGCCATGAAGTCGTCCCCACTGCCGGAGACGTGACCTTCATGGCCCAAATAGGTGTTCGGTTTATTTCGCCGGGGAGCGGTCCCTCAACGCTGCATGCGTTGGCCGCAAAATGCGTCCTCTGACTTGCCTTCCCGCACCCGGGGCGGTTTCTGCCGCAATTGAAACTTTTTACTTCCTACGTTGAAGGGGATGGAAAGTCAAGGCTTTTCATCCTGTGCGTCATTTTGTCCATTTCCGGTTTCCTTAATCAGAGTATTTTCCTGATAGGGGATCCTTGCCGTCCGGGAACATGGCCCCGAACGGTTCGAATGCCCCTGTCGGCCTCAGGGTGCAGAAATGCATCCCCTTTTTACTGCCGATCATCATCAGCGGTCTCGCTTTTTCTATGTCCAGATCGCCGTCGGTGAGGACATGATCGTCCACTTCCAATCGCAGCACTTTACCCATGATGAGCGCATATGCGTTTTCCGCATACTCCTTGAACAATTCACACTCCATCCAGGCATAGCTGCCGGCGATGCCCGGCGCACGAACGGCGGTGGATGGCTTTTCCGCCAGTCCGGCCAGTTCGAACTCATCGGCCTCGGGCGGGGAATACCGGGCGGTGGGAATCACCTTGCCCGCGAACTCGGCGCCCACCATGTTGACGACGAATTGCCCGGTCGACCGAATATTGGCCAGGGTGTCGCGCCTGGATGCGGAGGCCAGGCATATCAGGTCCAGCGGGCGAAGCACCGGCATGATGCATGAGTAGGGCGCAATATTTCGGACGCCGCTTTGGCTGATACTGGAAACGAGAGCCACCGGCAGGGGCATGAACCCCTCGCGCAAAAAAGGTTTGAAAAGCATGTGATTCCTCCAGTCTATTCGAGTCGATGGATTTTCCTTCGCCGCGGCACGAATCTTTGGCTTTCGAATTCCAATCGAATGCCGCCTATGATGGTGGCGCCGGCCATGGGATAGCCCTCTTTTTCCTCGCAATTTTCGTCGAAGATGTTTTCCGCTCAGGCGTTGTCTTTCATTTCTTGGCAAGGCGTTTCATGGCGCTTTCGTAAGGTTTGCCGTCGAGAAAGCGTCCGATCAGCAGCAATCCCATGAAATTTTCTTTTTCCTGGGAAAGCTTGCCGGCCATATCGGCCAGCGTGCCTCGGACCACCCGCTGCTTGTCGGGATGACCGGCCCAGAACACCACGGCGCAGGGCATATCCGCCGGAAGATACTTCCCCAAATCGGCGAAGAGCCGGTCGGGCTGGCGTAAGGCCATATAGAGCACCATGGTGGCCGGGTATTTGGCCAGCTCCGCCAGAATTCGAGTATCTTCCGGCCCCGGGTTGGTTAAGAATCCCGGTGATGTCTGCAGGACGAAGCGGGTATCGTGCGCGGGTATTGTGCTTTTGCCCAGGGCCGCCATGGCCGCTGCATCGCAGCCCATTCCAGGAATAATGACCACGTCGGCGGGATCGAAGTGCTCTGCATACCAATGGCTCGGACCAAACAGGCACGGGTTGCCGGAATCGAGCAGGCCGACATCCTTGCCCTCCTCCAATAATGTTTTGATTCGGGCCACGCGTTCATCCCTGATTTCGAAGCGGGCCACCTGGAATTTTTTCCTCTCCTCCGGGTCGAGTGTCTCGTAGGGCTTGCCTTTATAATCCCAGAATCCTGTCCAGGGATCGAACAGGGCTTTTTTCTCCCCCACGTAATCCGCAAAAAGCGCCATATGCTTTTCCGGGGCGATTATCACATCCATCCGCCGGATGGTCTCCAGCGCCTGCAAGGTCGCGGTGGGAGGGCCGGCCGGGCCCGTGCCGACGACATAGAAATGGCCGCGGCCCCAGGCCATGGCGTTCGTTGCCCAGAGTGGAGAGGTTATTATTACGAATGCGGCGATCATAAGCGGTATAAGGTTTTTCTTCATTACATCTCCATGGAAATCTCTTTTTGGCCGCAGGAACCCATCCGCGTGCGGCCTGCCGATAACCTTCGGCCGCGCGCGGATGAGATGCCGTTAACGATTTCCTGCGCGTTAAAAATTCAGCGTGGCGGACATGCCGGCGGTTGTTCCCGGCATGTCATACCCATAATGCAATTGATAGTCCTGGTCGGTGACATTGTTCACATACCCTCTGACCGTGAAGCTGCAGTCGTGCGGCAGCTGGAAGGTGTGCTCGGCGCCGACATCCACGATCAGGACCGGTTCCATGCGGTCTTCCCGTTTGCTCAGACGGCTGCTGTAGTATTTCGCATGCAGGCTGACCAGGCCGCCTTCCCACAGCTTGTGGTTCAACCCCAGAAACGCCTTGTGCTTCGGCAGGGCCTGCATGAAATAGTGGGTGTTTTCGGTGTCCATGGGATGACTTTCGGCATCCCAGTCCGTGTAGCTGTAGCCGATGTAGCCGCTGGTCTTGCGGCTGAAGCTTCGGGACAGCTGGGTTTCAACACCCCAAACCGTCATGTCGATGTTGTAGACGATGGCGGAGGGTGCGGCGCTGATGTAGTTGTGCTGCTGGTAGTCGCTGATGTCCGAATAGAACAAAGACAGGGTCAGCGTGTTGTCGGATAGAATTTTTTTGGTCGCGCCGATTTCATAGGTCCATGCTGTTTCTGTTTTGAAATCGGGATTTGCTTGCATATATGCAGCCTCGGACCCAGCCTGGGCCCATCTCCAGAGGTCTCACACTCAAGGCAGGCGCATTTCGCGGCTGACCGAGGCGTAAAGCATGAGGGTGTCGTCGTAGGCGTGGTCCAGCCGCGCCTTGGGGCACCATTCCCGCTCTTCGCGCTTGGCGGGCGCCATGGTGACGCTCTCATAGCTGTCGTTCATGATAAATTCATACCAGCGGGTGCCGAAGGTCAGGCTCGTCGAGGCGCTGAGGTCCCAGACATCCTGGATGAAAAGGGAAGTGATCTCGTAAAAGTCCTTGTTATCGAAAGTGCCCTGGTTGCGGTAATCGCCGCCGGCGGACAAGGAGTGGCCGGGGATCAGTTTAACGCCCAGGTAATCGAGGGACACGCCGCCCGTGAACTCATCCTTGAAATTGGATTCATCCGCTCCCGCGGCCGTATGACGGTAGCGGTACCGCTTCGACTTCTGCTGGTAGACTTGCGCACGGACTTTGCCCATCGGCAGCGGCTGATCGAGGAGCAGGCTGTGGTCCGTGACGCGTCTTTTCCACTCGTTCTTCCCTCCGGCATAGGCTTTGCCTTCATAGTCATGGCTGAACGTATCCACCTCGCCCGCACGCACGATGGGGTAGTCCGGGTCGTAATCGGAGGCCGGATCATCGGGATCGTTGATCACGGCATACCCCGTCACCGTCTCCACGTGGTCGAAGCCATAGGTCAGCGAGCCTCCGGCAGGCAGAAACAGGGATAAGCGTCCGTTGACGTTGTCCGTATCGTAATCGTTGCCCCGCAGGTAGCCGTCGCCCTCCCTGTGGCCGGCGGCCAACGAATAGCCGATCACATTGAAGGCGCCGCCGTTCAAACCGGCGCTGTAGCTTTGATCGCCATAGGGACCGAAACCGACCTTGACCTTGCCCTCGGGCCTTGCATTGTCGGTTCTTTTGCCCTTTTTCGTGATGATGTTGATGGCGCCGCCCTCGGAAAAGGGGAACAGCAGGGAGTGGCTGCCGCGGATGATTTCGATGGTTTCCACGTTGGTCAGGGGCATCGTGGTCCAATCCATTTTGAAATAGCCATGGCTGCCATGCAACCGCATCGGACGGCCGTCCATGAATACCTGGAAGCGGGACTGGTCCATGCCGCGCAGGTAGACGCCTTCGTTCTGGGCGGGGGTGATCGAGGAGTGCATCACATTGATGCCCAGCGTCTCGCCCAAAAGGTCGGTGACGTTTTCCACCCGGCCGGGCTTCTTGAATTTTTCCACGTTGATAATGGTGACATCGGGGTTGACCACGAGCCCCTCTTCGTCGCTGGGATGGTCACGAACGATGATCTCCTCGAGCCGGTAGGGCTTGGAGGTCTGATCTGTTTCGGGTGTGGCGTCCGTTTCGGGTGTGGCGGCCGAAACATTGCCCACAACCGATAACAGAAACAGGATACCGATGGTGAGGCGTGCACAAATCCGCTTGTCTTTTCGCATCAGGTTTTCCTCTTCGGTGAATGGAAGTGTCTGTCATGTTCCCCCCGGATGGACGCGGTCGGCGTTATATGGCCGGTCAACCTCATTGACAGCGCGTGGCATGCCACATAAGATAAGTTGACAAAGCACTCCGTCCGATCAAGGGGGGCTTTACGGGAAAGGCAGCCGCAGTGCTCTGGCAGGAGTGGGTTGCCTTTCCCGGCCTTTTCCATCTTTGGTATTCTGTTCATCACCTCCTTTTTGGTTTGGCACTTTCCATAAAAAAAGCCACGAAGGCATCCCGCAACAATGGGAATGAAGCCTTCATGGCTTTAAAGCATGGAATAAGATGTTTGAAACCAATCGCTTCTGCGATTTATTCCTTAATATTTCCAGCTCGATTCAATAGTACGATGAACCGGGTTTGTCAACCTGATTACTTCGATTCCTTTATCCGGAAGGTCAGGGTGGCCACAAGCACGACCTCGTCGGCCTTCTTCTTGTCCGAATGCTCGTAGGCATGCTTGGCTTTGACCAGCCAGTATCCGGGCGTCAGGGGAAAAATGGCGACGACGCCCTCAGCGTCGGTTTCCCCTTTAAAGGCCTTGTTTTTCTGGTCGGGAAAGCCGTCAAAGGTGGCTTCCACCTGAACTGCTCTGGCCGGTTGGCCGTCACACCATACCTTCACGAAGAGTTTTTCTCCTGCTTTAGCTTGCGCAGGACTGGTCATGGGAACGATTTCGATCCGCTGTCCGACGGGTTTTGTGATGACGTCGTCATCAGCGGCTCCTTCGACATCGAAAATTGTCTTGGCGCACATGATCGCTTCCTCGACGTAGACCGCGTCCGGACGCTGGGTGCGATCTTTCTGGGCCCAGCCCTGGGGGCCGTTGGACCAGAAAGTGGGCCGGTAATCACCGATCACCGCGTAGCTTCCCTTCTGCAAACTGACCTTTTTCTGGTAAGCGTAATTCTCCCCCGCCTGGTCGAGGGTTACTGCGCCTTCGGGCGTGACGAGCCGAAGGGGGGCGAAGATGTGGGCCCGGTCCCCTGCAATGGCTTCGGCCTTGGGGAAAGCATGGCCGTATCCGATATCGGCCCTAAATACTCCGTCGTCCTGTCCGACGGCGTTCACCCAGAAGTCATGGGCCAACGCCCCGGGCACGGCGGAAAAATATATAGCGGCGGTCAAGGATGCCACGGCCAATCCATGAAACATTTTCTTCCAGTTGATTTGCACCATTTTTAATTCTCCTTGTTAAAAATCCAATGTGGCATATGCATAAAAGCTGCGTTCATCACCCGGCGAATAGCAAATCTCGGGTGTTCCCCCCTCGTTGTACCAGATAAATCCGGCATACTCCTCGTCCAGGAGATTTCGCACCTGAACTCCTATCGTGATCACGGGAAACGCGTATTTCAGGTCCAGATTGACGACTTCATAGTCACCGACCTTGGGCAGTTCATTCAGGTAGTCGATGTAATAGTCGCTCTGTTTCTCCATCCAGACATGGGCCGATATCCCTGCCGGGTGTTCCAGGTCGACACCGATCTTGATCGCATAATCGGGGATGTTCTTGAGATCCTTTCCATCTCTTTCCGGGTTCGCGGGGCCCGGGTCGGCGTATTCGGCATTCACCCGGGAATAGGAGCCCCACAGGGTCACCCACTCATGGGGTTTCAGGTTGAGTTCGAAGTCCCATCCGTTTCTTTTGGTCTCTCCCAAGTTTTCGGGGTCGCCGTAGACGTTGGTGACGACCTCGTCCGAGCGGACTTGTTGCCAATAGGCGACCCGGCCCGCGAGCCAATTCACGGGAGAGACTTTGAAGCCGACCTCCCAGCCGTCGTTTTTGGAGTAGTCCGTATTGTCATCCTCATTGAATCGGCCGGTCCATGCGGCCTGAAAGGTCCTGCCGTAATTGGCAAAGAGGTTGTACCCTTCGTAGGGAGAGATCACCGCACCGATCTTGGGCTGCCAGATGGCGCCATAATCGATCATATCTCTTTTTTCTCCGCTGACCTTGTCTTCGAATTCTCCAAAAAGATAGTCCACGCGCATGGCGCCGGTGAGCCTCAGCCACGAAAGCACATCGCTGTCCGCCTGGAGATAACTGCCCCAGTAGCCCTGGTCGTAGTCCCAGTTCGTATACGGTGCGCCCTGTCGAACACGGTCCACCGTCACATAGCGCTGATAGAGATCATCCTGGTACTGATAGTCGACACCCCAGATCAGGGTGAGCCGTTCGACACCCCAATCCCTGGTCTCATAGGTCAGCGTGGATATGGCGCCGTACTGGGTCTCCTCTGTGCGCCTTTCCTGCTGGTTTCCCGTTTCACTGAATTTGGCCCAGCGGGAACGCTCCAGTTCCTGGGCATAGACCTTGAACGACCAGTTGAGCGCGTGGGTCAGGCTGTAATCCAGATGGATGCTTCCCTGCTTGTTGGTCTGCTCGCCGCCGTCGGTGCGGGCGAAGGACTGCATTTGAGTCGGATCGTCCTTGAATTCCGCCTTGGAAAGGTAGCCCGGCGCGTTGGCGTCCATATTGAAAAAACGGGCGATGGCCCCGACGCTCAGCCTTCCGTCGGTGGAGGTGTAAAACCATTTGCCGGACATGGATCCTTTTTCCATTTCGGAGTGATCCCGGTATCCGTCCGTGTCGCGATACGATACAAAGTAGGTCTGGGAGAAGTTGTCCTTTTCCCGGGCCACCACCGCATCCACTTCGTAGGTGTCATAGCTTCCGGTCAGGAGCTTGACCTTGGTCGCATTGCCGCCCTGCTTGGTGACGACATTGACATTGCCCCCGACATAATTCAGGCCGTAGCGCGGATCGAAGGTCCCTTTGACCAGCTCGATCCTTTCGATTTCAAACGGCGAAAACGGCCTCATGTCCATATAGCCGCTGGCCAGGTTGTTGGGGATGCCATCCACATTGAGGCGCACGGCCGTGTCGCTGTTGGGATCGAAACCCCGCAGGCTGACCGTCCCGTGAATCACCCCCTGACTCCAGTCCTGGTAGAAGACACCGGGCAGCTTTTTGAGCGCCTGCATCGTGAAATCCACGTTTTCATTCTCGAGCTGGTCGGCTCCGATCACGTCCACGGAACCGGGCGCATCCGCGCTGGTCAGGTAACCGGATGTCGCTGTCACGGTCATGGATCCGATCTTCATGTAGGTCTTGTCACGTTCGGCGTCGGTCTCGACCGCCGTCTCCTTTTTCTTCTTAGATTCATCTGAGTCGTCCGCCGTCACCGCTGTCACCATGAGTGTCAACAGGACGATGGACATGAAACATATTCTGGCCAAACGATGAATCGTCATCTGTGCCAATCCTCCCATTTCATGCCATATGAATACGGTCCGGTAGTCAGGGGCCCTCGGGAGGTCGCAACGCGAAAGGTTGAAAAGAAAACGCAGCTTCGGTAGGATGTATACCGAAGCCTTGCTTTCCCGAGGGGGCTTCATTCGAGGGAAGGCAGCTCATGAACCTTGGCCGGGGAAGGGCTGCTTTCCCTTCTCTTTTTGAAGAATCTATTGGTTTATCCTTTTGATTTTTTTGGCCTCCTTTCCATTTTCGATTGGTCCCATGCGTGTCGTCGTCTCGATCAACATAAAATGATGTTTTAGTTTTCGATGGTTCGCGTGTTCGCCGGCCGGTCCTGTCCGCTTAACGCCAGGGCGGCCTGCAGGTTGCGGCGCGCGGCGGCGTTGTCCGGCCTGAGGCGCAGGGCGGTTTGAAAATGGGGAATGGATTGTTCCGGCTTCCCTTGCATGAGGAGCAGCAGTCCCAGGTTGTGGTGGGTCTCGGCATTGTCGGCATCGATGCCCAATGCGGCCGAAAACGATGCGTACGCTTCCGCAGCCTGCCCCTGGCGCAGCCGGACCAGGCCCAGTTCGTTGAGGGCGACGACGTCGTCCGGCGCCAGGCGCAGGGCGGCCGACAGGTGCTGGGCCGCGGCGGCCGGGTTGCCGGCGCGGGCTTCGGCCATCCCCAAGTTTTTATGGGCATCGGCCCGGTTCGGGGCCAGGGCCGCGGCCTTGCGCAGATGGGGCAGGGCGTCGGCGAATCGGCCGCCTTGGGCCGCCAGCAGGCCCAGGGCCGTTTGGGCTTCCCGATGGTCGGGGTCCAGGTCGAGCGCCTTCTTGAAGGCGTTGACAGCATCGTTGATCCGCCCGGCGGCGGCCAGGGAGAGCCCCAGGTTGTAGTGATCCGCCGGGCGTCCGTTGTTTGGGTCCAAGTGCCTTTCAATCTGTCGGGCCTGAATCTCTGCGCAGGCCTGTTTGGCCTGGTCGTTGCCCAACACGCGGAAGGCGGGCACCAGGGTGGCGGTGCAGTAATGTTTTACGATATTCATATAGCGGGCTTGCCGGTCCTCGCTGAGTCCGGAGGGATCGAGCCGGGCGAAGAGGGGCAGGTGGATCGATGCGCCCAGTTCGATCAGGTTGAGCAGGTTTTCGGCCCGATCATGGCTGGTCAGCAGCGTTCGGGTGGCCGCTGTTAGCCGGAGTCGGTCGGCAGCGGAGAATTCCAGGTCCAGGCCGCCGGCATACAGCCGGCGCGGCGCGGCGTACTCGAGCCGGGGCCGGTCGTCGGTGTGCAGCGGTCCGGGATCGAACAGGTGGGGCAGATCTTCGGTGACCACCAGGTGGGCCAGGCTGGCGATGTCTCTGAGCACCATGTGTCCGGAGCGTTGGGCAAAGGCGAGGTTGTTGCGGGCCGTATCCCAATCCAGGCCGCCGCGGTGTGCGAACCCCAGGAGCAGATAATCGCCCGGCCCGACCTTGAACAGGGCGCCGTCGCCGAAAACTGCGGTAAAGGTGCGCCCCAAGAGGTTGAAGGTCTCCCAGTCCATTTCGTAGGCTTGAATCCATTGGGCGAAGATGCCGTGTTCGGTGAGACGCTGTTTGACCAGTTGGAAGAATTCCAGGGTGTAGAGGTTGGCCAGGCCGGCCATCCAGGGGTTGGAGGGCTCGGAGATGACTACGTCGTAGCGCTCGCCGGTCAGGGCCAGGTGGTTGCGGCCGTCCTGGACGATGAGGCGGGTGCGCGGGTCGCTGAGACAGTCGCGGTTGAAGGGCGCAAAAAAGCGCCGGCACGCTTCGACCACCTGGGCATTGATCTCCAGGATGTCCAGTCGCTCGACCGGGTAGAGCAGCACTTCGCCCGAGGTCATGCCGCTGGCCAGGCCCAGGACCATGACATTCCGGGCACCGGGGTGGAAGAGCAGGGGCAGGTGACCGGACAGGGTCTGGGTGGAGCGGTCGCCATGGGAGGAGGCATCCGCCTTGCCGCTGTTGAACATGGCCCATTCCACGGTGCCCAGGCTGGTGGTCTCGCGCTCCACGGTGGTGAAGCCGCCGACGCCCTCGCCCTGAAAAACGACCTCCTGGCCGCGGCGCTGGTGGGCGAGCAGCGATTTGCCCTGTCGCAGCGCCGCCCACCAACCGGTCCGCGCCAGCGGGTCCTGCAGGGCGCCGAAATCGCGGTACCAGCCCCTGGAGAGCAGGCCGGGCGGCCAGTCCGGAAAGTGCCAGGCGATCGGCAAGGTGGACAGGAGGATGGTGGCGGCGGCCAGGCGGCCGGCCCAGGGCCGGCGGGCATTCCAGCTTTGAATGAGCCATCCCAGGCCGGCGATGGCGCATTGCAGACCGATGGTCAACCGCAGGCCGATCTCCTTGCCGACCAGCGGAATGAGAATGAAGCCGGCCCCGAAGGCGCCGAGAATGGCCCCGATGGTATTGACGGCATAGGCGCCGCCGATGGATCGGCCCAGGGTGGAGAGCCCCCGGGCGCAGATGCGGTTGACCAGGGGGAAGGCGGCTCCCCAGCAGAGGGTCGGCCCCAGGAGAAGCGCGAACAGGAGCAGGGCCTGGCATTGCATCAATCGGGCGTAATCGTGCTGCAGGCTTTGGATCACCTTGGCGAAGAAGAACTGGCTGTCGCCGAGCAGCTGGCTCACCCCCAGGGACAAGAGGGCGGCGGACAGCTGGGTGACGTGCAGCAGGGTGAGGTCGCGGTTCAGGCGGTCGGCCAGCCAACCGAACAGCATGCCACCGGCCGCCAGGCCGATGATGAAGGTGGCCACCACCACGCTGAAGGCATAGACGGTCGGCCCGATGATCAGACCGATCAGGCGGGTCCAGAACACTTCGCAGGCCATGGCGCAAAAACCGGATACGGCAAAGACAGTCAGGGCCCACATCCGGACCGGGTCGCGGCTCCGATCGGTTGGTGTCGCACTCTTGCCGGGTTTTGGTTTAACTTCGCCGGGTGTGGCCGCAGCCCCGATGAGGGTGCGTCGTCGGGCCAGCAGCAGGCAGCATACGCCGATGACGAGATTCGCGGCCACGGCCGCGTAAAGTGTTCCCGACACCCCCAGTCGCGGGAGGAGCGCGAAGCCGCACAGCAGGGCGCCTGCGGCCGCGCCGATGGTGTTGAGGCTGTAAAGCGCGCCGGCGCGGGTGCCCAGGGCGTCGAGGCGGGTGACATAGTAGCGGCAGAGCACCGGCAGGGTGGCGCCCATGAGCGTGGTGGGCACGAGCAGCAGTAAAAAGCAACCCGCAAAGGTGAACAGGGTGTAGGCCCAGGGGTGGGGCCACAAATGGGCATAGGCCAGGACATAGAGGGGCTTGCAGGCCGCGGCCAGGGTTTCGAAGCACAAGGCGTAGAGGCCGATGCCGACCTCGATGGCGCCATAGAGGGTCAACAGCTTGCTACGCTCAGTCCAGCGGTCGATCGAGCGGCCGGCCGCCCAGCTTCCCAGGGCCAGGCCGCCCATGAAGGCGGAGACCACGGCGGCCACGGCAAAGGGCGCACTGCCGACCACCTTGTCGATCATGCGCACCCACAGGGTCTGGTAGACCAGGCCCGCCGCGCCGGAAACCAGGAAGCAGGCCAGCACCACCGCGGCGGTGCCGGGCCAGACCCATGACCGGGAGGCGCGGCGCAAAAGGGGCAGGCGCCCGATGTTTTCAGTGATCGGTTTCATCAAGAATATGTCCGAAGCCAATCGGCGGCGGGCGCTGGGCCTGGCGCCGACCCGGCGAATTCAGCGGTTATCGCGCCGTTGCATGCGCCGGCCGCGCCAGCCGTAGAATGTGCCCATGAGGCCGAAGATGATGCCCAACCCTGCCACGGTATTGGCGATGCGGCTGCCCGAGGGGCGGGACATCGCCACGGGCGCATCGGACGGCCGGGCTGCGGCGTCGGGTTCGGACACCACCAGTTCCAGGGCCAGGCGATGGCCCATGCCGTCGCTGACGACCGCCTGCCAGGGGCCGGGGCGGTCGGGTTGGAACATCATGAGGCCGTTGCGGTCGGTGCGTCCGGTTTGAAAGGCAATGTCGGAATCCGGGCCCTTGATCTCCACGGCAGAGTAGCTCATGGGCTCGCCGTCATCGTACATGGCCGTGACCAGATATCCCTGGGCCGGCGTGATGTGTCCCTCCACGCCGTGGCACCAGGCAGGCAGGGTCCAGATCAGGGTCGACAATAGAACGGTGACAAGGGTCCAAACACGCATATCAGGTATTCCTTTCCGGTTTCGCCGGGTTTGAGCGCTGGAAAAAATGGTAGACGGCCAGCCCGGCCGCGATGGTGGCCAGGCCGGCCAAACCGGCCACCGGCCGGCTCTTCAGGGAGAAGAAGATGATCCAGGCGTTTCCCAGGATGAAGATCAAGGGGGTTACGGGATATCCGAAAGTCCTGTAGGCGAGTTCTACAACCTCCTTGCGCCGGCGGATGCGCATCAATCCCATGACCGTCAACATGGCACACAACGCCAAGGTAAAGCCGATATAGATCAGCAGGGTGTCGAACGCGGCCGTCAGCACCATGACGACGGCCAGCGCCGTTTGCAGGAAGATCGCCGCGGCCGGGGTCTTGCGCGTCATGTCCAGCCGTCCGAATATGCTGAAGAAGAGGCCGTCCCGTGACATGGCGTAGTAGATTCGGGGGCCGGTCATGATCATGGCGCTGAGCACGGAGAGAATGCCCAGGGCCACGGCGCCGCTGAACAGCTGGCTGATGCTGGCGCCGAACAGGGCCGTCGCCGAACGGGCGCCGACCTCGAGCACGCCCTGCATCTGTCCGGGCGGCAGGGCATAGAGATAAACGCCATTGAGCAGCAGGTAGAAAACTATGACCACGGCGGTACCTAAGGCCAGGGCCAGGGGAATATTGCGCTGGGGCCGGACGATTTCACCGCCCAAATAGGCGGCCGCGTTCCAGCCGCTGTAGGCGAACGAGACGAAGATCAGGGCCACGGCGAACTTTTCGGCCGACAGCGATGTCGTGGAAGCGGCCATGAAGTGGTTCGCCGATCCCTTGCCGAACATCACGCCGGCCAAGATGAAAACAACGATCAGGGCGATCTTGAAAATGGTCAGGCCGTTCTGGATATTACTGCCCACGTGCAGGCTGTGGTAATGGACCAGGGAGAAGAGGATCACCACCGCAATGGCGACCGCGTTCAACCAGGAGAGCGTAACGATCCGCCACTCTCCGATGGCAATGACCACGGGATCGCCGACGGGGATGGAAAATGCCTCGAAGCTGTAGGTGGCGAAGGCAATGGCTGCGGCCGCGATGGGCGCTGAAAAGCCGACGAACAGCGAGATCCAGCCGGATAGAAAACCCACCGGCCGGCCGAAGCTCTCCGTCAGGAAGACATACTCGCCTCCGGCCCTGGGAAAGCGGGCACCCAGTTCGCCGTAGCACAGCGCGCCGCATAGGGCGAAGATGCCCCCGAACAGCCAGCACAGCAGCAGGGCACCGGCAGACCCCACTTCCGCCAGGATAAACCCGGAGGTGGTGAAGATGCCGGTGCCCACCATGTTGGCGATCACCAGGATCGTGGCCGAAAAGAGCCCGATTTCGCGGCGCAGGCCATCGCCGTTGAGTGTTTTTTTCATCGCCGCCGCTACCGCACTTCCAGGGTATAGGTCACGTTGTACATATACTCGTCGCAAATATCCCGGTCCGGGTAGCCGGGCTTGTGGGAGAGGATCACCAGCCAGCAGCCGGGCCGGTCCACGCTGATCTCCACCCGGCCTTGGCCATCGGTCCGGGTTTCCACAGGGTAGTGCCCGCCCGAGTGGCTGTGCCCTTTGGCCGATGGTTTCTGGCTGGTGTTCATTTTGGGTTCGAAGCCGGCATAGACCGCCTTCACCGGGGCGTCGGCCAGGGGTTGGTTGTTATAGAGAACCGTGGCGGCGAATGTCCCGCCGGCCTTGATGGTGCCGGGATCGGTCACGGGAACCAGCGTCAGGGCCTGATCCGAAGGGGCGTCGAGATTCCTGGCGTCGCCACCGGCGATCAGGACCGCCTTGGCCTCGATGTGAAAATTGGTGCACTTGACCGCATTGGCGATCGCTTTCTTGTCCCCCCATTTACGCCCTTCGGGCGTCATGGTGAAAAACCCGGGCTTGATCCGCGCCGTCACCACATAAGCGCCCGCTTTCTCGATTTTCAATTGATAGCGGTCGGCCGCGGCCTGGACCAGCGGTATCGTGCGGCCATCGGGGTCGATGGCCTCGATGGCCGCCACCCGGTCCGCTTTGACTTCCTCGTCGGCGCGTCCAGCCGGATACTTGTGGCCCCACCCGATGCCGATGTCCACCGTGGATCCCACCGCCGGGTAGTAATCCATGGGGTTGAGCCAGAGCATGTGCGCCTGGGCAGCGGCGCAAAGCAGCAGTAGAAGTGTCGTCGCCAAGAATCCAGAGAGTAATCTTTTCATATTTCCCCTTTCAATTTCCTATATGGGTGCAACAATCAAAAACAACGTCAAAAACTTTAGCGGCCGCGAGGGCGGGCATAAAGCCCGCCCCTACGAGATCCGACAATCATCCAATCGACAGCATACCTTTAACTTTCATACTTTCGGACTTTCCTACTTTCATACTATCATTTTTCTAATTCGCCACCCGCCCGCCGTCAGCCAGAAAGTCGCCGACGTACAGCAGGTATTCGAACGGCATTTTATCCCCGCCCAGTTGTGCCAGGATGGTGCCCAGGGTGCCGTGGGTCACCCGCTCCTCCCGGGCGTAACCGGCCTTGGACACGATGGCCACCGGGGTTTCCGCGGGATAGTGCCTGGCCAGCGTGTCGACAAAATGCTTGAACTCTTTTCGCATGGTGAAGAGCACCATGGTGCTCTGGTGCACGGCCATTTCATCCACGGACCAGCCCGAGGCCAGCAGCACCGAATGGCTGCTTTTGCCCTGGGTCACCCCGGCTTGCAGGGCCGCGTTGGCTGCATTGAAACAGCTCAGGCCGGGCACCACCTCGGTGGGCAGGTCGCGCAAGGCGGTCAGCGACCAGGAACAGGGGCCGTAAATCAGAGGATCGCCGGTATCCAGCATGGCCACGGTTTGGCCCTTGGCCACGGCGTCGCGCACCAGCCGTTCGAACTCCGCCTGCTTTTGATGGTAGGCCTCGCAGCTCATGCGCTCGTTGGCCCGCTCGGCAGGGGTGAGCTTCGCACAATCCTTGCCATAGAAGGGAAAGAGCCGGCCATAGCCATCCAGCACCTTTTTGCCTTGGAGCAGGGAGGCGTAACGCTTCTGGTACTTGTCGCTGGCAAAGATCAGATCGGCTTTTTCGATCACCCGCACGGCCCGCAGACTGGCCAGGTCGGCGTCTCCCGGCCCCATGCCCACCAGGTAGAACTTGCCCGTGCCGGACGGCGTCGGGGCTTCGTCGGGTTTGAATTGGGCCTGGGCAAGAGCCTTGCCCACGTAGACCAGGGAGAGCTGCACGTCCAGATCCTTCAACCGGTCGCCGATATCCGCCAACGTGCCCATGACGGCGTTCTGCTGCCCGGCATGGCCGGCTCGGCTGACCACGGCGACGGGGGTGTCGGCCGGGTAGGCCGCGGCGAGACGTTTGAGCAGTCCGGGCATCTCCCGGGGCATGAAGATCACCATGGTGGCCCGTTCGTGGACGGCCAGCCGTTCGATGGTGTCCGCGCGGCCTTCGCGGTCAAAGGGGGCCGTGATGATCACCTCGCCCAGGCCGGCCTTGAGCACGGCATTGGCCGCGTTGAGCGAACTGATACCGGGGATCACCGTGGGGTTGAGGTCCTTGAGCGCCTTGACGCTCCACAGGTCCGGGCCGTAAATGGTCGGGTCGCCACTGCTGAGCAACACCACGTGCCGGCCGGATTGGACGGCGGCCTGCACCATGACGATAAATTCCGCCTGTTTGCGGTGAAAATCTTCGCAGGTCCGGCCGTGCCAGGTGCGCTCCGCTTCAGGCACCTGACGGCAGTCGCGGCCGTAGAACCGGAACAGCACGCCGTAGCCGTCTTCCACCTGTTTACCTGTGAAATCGACAACGGACGCCAGCTTTTCCCGGGTCTTGGGGTTGCAGAAGACCAGGTCGGCCCGCCGGATGGCCTCCACGGCGCGAACGGTAAGCAGGTCGGCGTCGCCGGGGCCGATGCTGACAAGAGTGTAGCTGCCGGATGCATTATGAGCTGATTTGGCTGGTAGGGGCGCCGAACCGGCACAGCCGGCGATACTGGCCCAGATTAAAGCCAATAGGATTAAAAAATTTTGGATTTTCCAGGGCTTGGTGCAGTGCATAAAGTCTATCTCCTGTGGTTTGGTAAATGTCGCCTGTTCATCGTCCTTTTATCCGAGCATTTCATTTGGATCGGATAACTTTGCTAAATTCCGAATTGAAAGCTGACACCAAAGGTGCGGTCCGTGCCGGGATAACCGGAAGAGTTGTTGTACTCTTCGTCGAAAAGGTTTTTGACCCACGCCTTGACCGTGCCGTTTTCGAAGAATCCGAGCTGTTTGAATAACTGCTGCTGAACCCCGAAGTCGAAAACGCTGTACGAAGGATTCTCCTTTTCGTTGAAATACCAATCACCGCCAACCAACTCTACATACTCTTCGGTGATCTCCTTGTCCTGGTAGTAGTAGTCCAGCATCAGGGTGGTGCGCTCGAACAGGGCGTAGCGAAGGCTGGCCGTAATGCGGTTCTCGGCGCGTTTATGCAGCGCGGTTTCGCCGGCCCGTTCATCCCCCCGGTTAGAGAAATGCTGCCAGGCGTAGGTCAGCCTGAAGGAAAGATCGTCGGTGAGATGGCCGCCGATGGTCACATCCACCCCATGGCGGTGCACGCGGTCCAGGTTGATTTTATAGTCGCTGTATCTCAGGTTGCCGTTCCCGGGCCCAGTATATTGGGCATAGGCGCTGTTGCTGGCGATGAAGTCCTTGATGTCGTAAAAGGCGTAGTTGATTTGAAAGGAAATATCCCGCCATAGCCTGCGATCGAGCACCAGGTCGTAACCGATACCGTGTTCGTCCTCCAGCCAGGCGCCGGCCGGTCGGCCCTGGGGGTTGTAGTCGCCGTGGTAATCGGGGGCGCGCCAGATTTTGCTGACCCCCAGCGAGAGCGCGGTGTCCCGCAGCCAGGGGGCCACGCCATCCATGCGCCAGGTGGTAAAGGATTTGGGGATCAGCTCGTTCCAACGGCGGTTGATGACATCCTCCCGGTTGGGAATGGCGCCGAAATTGGTCACCCAGATGCGCACATCTTCATAGCGAAGCCCCGCCCTGATGTCCACGGAAGGCAAAATGCCCCACTTGTGTTCGATGAAGGTGCCCCGCTTTTTGAGCCGTTCTCCCTTGTGATCGTCGATGCCGTCGTCATATAGCCGTGCGATATCAAAGCCCAAAGTGGTCTGGTGGTTGGCGGACCAGCGGATATCGTCCTGGATCTTGCCCCCTTGCGCCCACCAGTCGGTTTCCATCTCGCTGCGTGTCGTGTCCGTTTCGCTGGCATAGTACGAGCGATCGCGGAAATCGTGGGTTTTGTAAGCCCCGATCTTTAGGCGGCCGATAATGGGCAACGACTGCTCGTAGTTGAGGCGGTAGGCGGTGGAAAGGCTGTCCCAGGTGGGTTTGGCATAGGGATCGAAAGCCCCGCTGTCGGTTTTCGGGTAGTCCGAATCATAATCCGAGCCGTCTTTGGCGGGGTTTCTGACTGGCGCCTCGCGATTGGTATCGGCATAGGACGTGCTAAAAGCGAGGAAGCCGTCCCCAGGCAGAACGAAGCCGATGCGGCCGAACACCGTTTGGTTTTCTGTTTCGCTGTTGCGGAGATAGCCATCGGTGTGGGTGTATTGATAGCCGAAATCATAGACGAACGCACTGATGGCACCGTTCATGGAGACATTGTTGTTCCAACTGTCATAGGATCCATAGCTGGTGCTGAATTTGAGGTTGGGTTTCGCGCTTTCCTGACGCTTGGGTTGGCGGGTGACGAAATTGAGCACGCCGCCAATGGCTTTGCTGTCGAAGCGGGCCGAGTGGGGCCCAGGCAGCACTTCGACCTTGTCGATCAAAAACGCCGGCAGGGTGGCGTAGTCCACGATGTTGGAGGACTTGCGGCCGCCCGTCTTAAGTAGTGTCAGGTCGTCGATGGCCGTGACGAAGCGCGTGGCGTCAAACCCGCGCACATAGACACTGTCGATTCCGGGATCGAAATCGGAATCCCCCCGAAAATCGACGATGGCGTGGGTCTTGAGCACATCCACGATGCTGCCGGGAGGGGCCATGGTAGCGTACTCGTCCAGTTCGATGACGGTTTTATCCGGGCTCGTGGTTAACCCCGGTGCCCCGGCCTTTTCCTTGACCTCCACATCCTCGAGATGCTCCACGTTGTCCGCAGGCGTTTCTGTTTCCGCTGCGCTGATGCCGAAAACCAGTAGCATCCCGGCGATGACTGCCAATAAAACCAACCCCATCCGTTTCATGCCCAATTCCCTCCTTCATAGATTCAGTTGCCAATTCAATGCGATGGGTGGTCGCGCCCGGATTCATGTGTTGCCGTGATTGACGGCGGGGTTTCGTCGATGCTAAATTTGCAAGTCGAAGCCTCCGGTCACCGGGAGTTTCACCCCAAGGGCCGTCGCCGCATCCCTGGCCGGAAGGCGACGGTCCTTTTTTTCTGCGATCTGTTCAGTTGCCCATAATGAAACGGGCAAACGGGTTATTCGTGAAGATTAAAGATCTAATCCCCCTCGGGGATGAAAACGATCTTGTGGTCCACGAGGTTCATGCCCTTCAGTCGTCCGTGGATGATCTTCTGTTCCCCGAAGATCGTCACCATCCGGAAGGCATTGTTTTCCTGCGGTTCGATGACGTCAACGGCTTCAAGGATCATCTCTTCGATGCCATTTTTTTCGACATAGACATTGGCTTCACACATGGTTCCATACCTCCTTGATCTCTTTTTCCACCAGGCGCTGCACGAAATGGGGCAGCGGTTCGTTGACGATGCCGACGATCCGGGTCCGCTCCTGGGATAGCGGCAACAGGATCTTCAGGGCCGGACAGGATGTGATCGCCTCGGCCATGCGAGGGGTCACCTCGCCGAGCATGGCGTTGGCCCAGGTGATGGAGATGGGGCCGACGATGCAGTCTGCAAGGGGCACTGTGTGGCAGATGGCATTTTCCCCGGAGGCGCCCCGGTTGGCGCCGGCCTTGAGCATCTGGGCCGTGGCGATGGCATTGGTGCCCAGGGCGATGAGTTCGATGGTTTCGCCGTAGGCGCTCTTCAGATATTTGATCAGGGTGGCGCCGATGCCGCCGCCCTGGCCGTCGATAACGCAGATGCGTTTGTGCAGCGTAAGGTTCATTGGCCGCCTAATTGACTTTTTGTAGTTGCCGCATGGCCAGCAAGGCCTTTTGGCGATGGGGTTTGAAGTCGGCGGCCCGTTGGAAAGCACGCCGGCTGGCATCGATATCGTTGGCCTGCCATGCGGCGTAACCGGCCATGAGCCAGGCGTTTCCGGCCCGGGCGTGGTCCTCGCGGGCCGCGCGCAGGTAGGCCGCGGACGCTTCGGCATACCGTTTTTGCTCGTAGAGCAGGTCGGCCTTGAGCATGAGCAGTTCCGGGTCCTTTTCCAGGACAGGTGAGCGTTCCAGTTGTGCCAGCGCGGCTTCGGGACGACCCAGGCGGCGGTAGGCCATGATCAGGTTTTTAAGCATCTGTTTCAGGCCCTGGGCGTCTGAGGCGGCGGCCAGCATTTTTTCATACACCGGCGCGGCCTGGCCGGGGATGCCCAATTGGAGGCTCAGGTCGGCCCACAGTTTTTGTTCCTCCTCGGACAGGGGGGTCAGGTATCCATAGATCGTCAGGGCCGCCAGGGCGTTGGTATACGCCCCCTCACTCAATTCGAGCTGGGCGAACATCTTCCACCAGCGCGGCTCGGCGGGCGTCTCGCGGGTGAGCGCACGGGCGTAGCCGCGGGCCTTGGCGGTCATTTTGAGCTGAACATATTGATAGAGCAGGACCTCCTGCCAGCGGACACGTTCTTCACCGGTGTGCCCGGCGATCAACGCTTCGATATGGGGCAGGGCCCGGCGGGCCTGGCCGTCGGCCAGCAGGGCGTGCACCCAGTGGGCTTTCCAGGCCAGCTGTATCTGTCCGGGATGGCGTTCGAATAGCCGCTCGAAGGTGTCGATGGCCTTTTTGTAGTTCTGGGCCATCAGGTCCGCGGCGGCACTGTAGTAGAGATGATCGGGCTGTTTTTCGGCGGAGCGGTCGTAGGCTTCGCGGAAATGGTCTGCAGCGGTGGCATGCTTGCCCTGCTCGTAGCAGGCCTTGGCCAGGTTGAGCCAGGCGGCGGTGAGATCCGGTTGACGCCGGACCGCCTGGGACAGCGCGGCTTGGGCCTGGGCGTAACGCTCCTGGTAGAGGCGGCAATTGCCCAGCGCGAAATAGACCATGGGGTGGTGGTGGACATCGTCGCCCGCGGTGTTTTGCGTCGCAGGGCCGCCCTTGGCCTGGAATTCAGTCAGTCGTTTGACCGCGCCATCATAATTTTTCTGATCGATCAAACGCCCCACATCATTGAGCACCCATCGCACGGCGGCCGGCAGCTCTTTTGCATCTTGTCCGGCTCCGGCGGCCATCCCAGGAAGCGTCAGGAGCATCAGGCCGGTCAGCGCCGTTGCGATGCATCGGCCGATGAAAGGATGGATAGAAAATTGGCAAAGACTTTTCATGGCTTTAATCCAGTGTGAAGTGGATGGTGGTTTCGGCCCACACGCGGACCGGCTGCCCATCCACCGTTCCAGGTTGAAACCGCCATCCGGAAACACAGCGCAGCACCGCCTCTTCGAAGGTGTCGGACGGCTGGGCTTCGATGATGGTGGTCTTTTCCACCGATCCTTGTTCGTTGACGATGAAGCGTACCGTCACCGATCCCTCGATGCCCCGGCGTTTGGCGCCCAGGGGGTAGATCGGCGGCATGCGCGTCAGGGTGATCAGGGGCTGGTCTAGGTCGCCCACGCCGAAAAGATCGCCGATGCCCAGGGTCTGCAGGTTGGTTTCAACGGCCGGCAGGGCGATCGTGTCCGGACCGCCAGGCAGGCGGGCGTTGATTTCAAACGGCCATACCGGCCGCTTTAGGGCGGCGCTGTTCAGGTCGGGTTGCGGTGCTGGCTGCTGCCGTTTCACTTCGGGGGGCCGAGGCGTGTTGCGTGAGGCCGGGCTTTCGGGGCGCTTGAGCCGCACCACCTGGATCTGGGGCAGCAGCGTGTCGAACGTGGGTTTGGCCGGTGCCGAGTGCAGCAGATGGGGCATCAGCATGAAGAGCACGATATTCAGGCCCATGGCCGACAGCGCCGCCCATGCCCAGGCACCGCGGTTGTGCTGGCGAAGAATCTGGCGATAGTCGTTCGATCGGCTCATTGGGCGTTCCCCCCGGGCAGGCTGGCGGCCAGCGATACATTTTTCGCACCAGCCATGCGGCAGCCGTCCATTACTTCGATGGCCATGCCCGTGCTGCTGGCCCGGTCGGCCACGACCACCACGGCGCCCTCGGGATTTTCGGCCAGGGCGCGCTCCACATTGGCCCTGACGGCGCGGACGTCGATTTCGCGGTGATCCATGTAGATGCGGTTAGCCGGATCGATAGCGATCAGAATGGTCGCCTTGGACTGACTGGCGGCGGTGGCGGCCGTGGGCCGATTGACTTCGATGCCGGTCTCCTTGACAAAGCTGGTGGTGACCAGGAAGAAGATCAGCAGGATAAATACCATATCGATGAGCGGCGCCATATTTAACTCGGTGGCGCTGCGGCGGCTTCTGCGGGTGGCGGTGATGTTGAGCAAGGTGACCCCCTTCGGGGATGAAAAAGAAGTTTAAAGGGACGGGGTTTACGCCCGCCCGGAATAATTCCAAACATCTACAAATGCCGGCGCAAATAGTAACCGACCGTCTTGACCCGCTGGATCAGATTCTCGGCCCGGCGATCGAGAAAACCTTTCATGTAAAGACCCGGAATGGCCACCAGCAGGCCGGTCTG
>Ga0209164_1000656_pt1 | contig 68253 bp, 65 predicted proteins | sample MTBNYHSulfiMetaG_FD_187458 | JGI IMG/M metagenome (GOLD analysis project Ga0209164, IMG submission 187458) | Enrichment culture microbial communities from rom New York Harbor, USA that are MTBE-degrading - MTBE-NYH (New York Harbor Sulfidogenic)... | ecosystem: Environmental > Aquatic > Marine >... | reverse complement strand
CCCCCTCATAGGCTAGGAGCAGACCAGCGTAGTCTTGATCAGAGAGAAACTGGATCTTAACGCTGACCCAGTCACCGTAGCAGGAAGCCTGGGGCCAGGTAACCAGCTTCTCGGCGTTGGCTCCTGCTTGAGACTCAAACCTGAGCCAGTTCTCATTCTGGTACTCCACCACACGGACCTTGGTCAGGGGAGTGCCGAACTGCTGCATGTCGAAGGGGAGATCATCGATAGTGGGGTCATAGCGCATCAGGTTGATGTGATAGCACCTGTCTACCTCTGGACTACCACCTCCGTTCCTCCGGTCGCCCCTACTGCGTTCGCAGGCCAAACTGGCCAGTGCTCCCAAGGCGACCATCAGACAGACCAGTTTTAGAAAGACTACTCGTGCATGAGCTAACCCTCCTTCTGACGCTATTCTCTTGTTCATGTTCCTTGTCCCTCTCTTCTTTCCTAAGATATTTAGGTTTCTTTACCTAGAGTCGGTTTACCAGTTTTATGGGATGGGGTCAAGAGGGAAAAAGAGCCGCTATCCCAAAAAATAAGGTATTTGGTTTGCGATCGAAAACGAAAGATATTAACCCGTTACCTGTGGCAACAGGATTAGCAGCAGGATCAAAAAATAAGTTTTAGAAAAGAAAAAGAGCGCCGGTGGTTTCCCGACCCGACGCTCAAAAGAGATGCCTTCACTCAGATTCTTTCCAAGGCCAATTCTTCCTCCAATCTCCCGGCATCACGACGAAAAAGGAGGCTAAAGATGGCGATGCCTATGATGAAGTAGAGCAAGCCCAAGACAGAGTACCCGACCGGCAACCCCAGTTGCCGAGTTTGCCAGTAACCTAAGGCCAAGGGTGGCACAAGGCCTCCAAAGCTTAGGCATACCGCTAACCAAACCGCCCGCGTGCTCATGGGGTTGGCTATTAGGTACGTGACCACCCCCAAAAAGAGAGCCTCGGTTAGGTAAAAGGTGGAGGCGTTGATAGCCACCTGCCCCCAAGCAACGCTCGCACCAGCCAGGTAGCTCACCAAGGCGCTCCCCCCCAGCCAGGCCAGTGGCAGGACCAAGGTGTCTACTAGGAGTAGGCTGGCCTGCTCTACCCTGACCGCCATCGGCTGGGGTAGATCAAAGAAGTCCGGGATCCCCCAACCGAAGCCGCCTGCAGCCACGCTCATAATAACCGCCAGCAGCCATTCACCGTAGTTCGCTGGCTTATAGCCAAAGGCCATGGCGGTTAGGGTCAAGCCGCCTATCGCTAGGAAGCACACCCTATTCAAAAAACGAGTGGACATCAAAAGCTCCTTTCTTCTAGTTTAAGAGGGTACTGTTTTCTCTTCCTTAGCGGCGATCCTAACAAAAAGGGCCTCTATAATCAATATAGGGTACCGGGGAGGGAGGGTTACTAGGGACCGAGGTATTGCTGTACCAAGCGATTATGCTCCTCGAGAGTCTTAGCGTAATGGGTCTGACCTTCGGAATCAGCCAGATAAAACCAGTAATCCGTGGCGGGAGCCTCCGCCACCGCCTTTAACGAGGCCAGGCCCGGATTACAAATAGGGGTAGGGGGCAAACCCACTTCTTTTCGGGTGTTATAAGGGGATTCTCTGGCTAGGTCTTCTTGGGTAATTACCTTGGGCCACCAGCTAAACTCCCCCACGTAATCCAGAGCTAACTGCTGACTAAGATAATTGGCCATCGCGTACTGAACCGTGGCGTCCGCCTCCAGCGGCCAATCGTTTTGCCAGCGCTTAATCAAGATAGCTGCCACCAAAGGCCTGTCCTCATCACGCTTGGCCTCTCGCTCTACTAGAGAAGCAAAAATCACCGCTTCGCCCAAACTCAAGCCCCTAACCACAAAACTTTGGCGAAGATCCGCCCCTACTTTCTCGTCAAAGTTAGCCCGAAGCGCCTTCACCATTTCCTTGGCCCCCACCCCCGTAGGAAACTGGTAAGTGTCAGGAAAAAGGTAGCCCTCCAGACCCACTGTTTCTTGCAAAAACCCGGTTCGGAGTTGGGGGTTTTTGGTTTGCTTCCACAGATAATCGGCCATCTCCTCCCGTCGCCAACCTTCAATAAAAGTCAGCTTAACATCAAAACTGCCGTGTTGAAGCAAAGCGACTAGGTTGGCTAAAGAAAGGGTATCCGGGATTTCGTAACTCCCCGCCTGCAAACTGGCCCCCAAACCACTGAGGCGGGCGTAGATTTTAAAAAGGGTAGCAGAGTTGATCAGCCGCTCCTGGTGAAGCCGGTCTGCAATCAGACTGACCCCCTCCCCCTGACTAATCACAAAAGCCTTGGACCCTTGGCCACCAACGTTAGGGCGATTAACTCCCCATTGGTAGTAGCGCCAGGCTCCCCAGCCTAGTCCCAAGCCAAAGGCCCCCACCAGGATCAGTCGCCATAAGATTTTGGGAAAAACTTCCTTAGAGACTCCTGCCATCATCGCCCAATCTATCACGAAGCCAGCCTTGACATCAACCTTGAGCGTCCAACCATTCCTGCAACATAATAGCCGCCGCCTTATCGTCCAGCTGGCGCCTTCTTTTTTGGGAAACACCAATCTCTAAGGCGGTATCTAAAGCTTCCACTGTGGTTAAAGTTTCGTCCCAAAACTTAACGGGCAGACCTAGCTCTTGCCCCAAGCGCTCCCCAAAGCGGCGGGCTGACTCAGCCGATAAAGCCTCCTGGCCAGCTGTATTCAAGGGCAGGCCTACCACCAGTAGAGAAATCTTTTCCTCCTGGCAAAAGGCTCTAATCTTTTGGACTAATTCCTCCTCCGGGCAATTCTCCAAAATGGCTAAAGCCGTAGCCAAGCCAGCTACCCCTAAAGCCAAGCCTACCCGCTTGGCGCCCCAATCCAAGCCCAAAACCCGCTCTGACATCTGGCTTTAATCCTTCTCGATGATTAAATCAATGCGTGACCCAGTACGCGGCAATCGCAGCAGAAAGGAAGGCAAAGGCGGCCAAACAGAAACGCCTACCGATTCAACGCTCGGCAAAGACGCCAAGTACTCCTGAGCCTGACGCAGGCGCTTGCCCACCAAAACCTCACGGATTTTTTCTTGATCCAAACGCGGCAAAACGTAACCCTTTATTTTGGCCTGAAACTTAAGAAAACTTCCACCCTCATCGGTCTGGGACACGGCCACCTCCACGTTTTTGTCTTGCTCCGACAAAAGGTACTGCTCCGGCACAAAATTAGTTAGCAAATTAGAAACCAGATCGACTAAATCCTTGTAGGAATACACTAAGGCCTGGGCTTCAAGCGTCAGCTTTAGGCCTAGCTCTTCCGCCTGGTCACCGACTTCGTAATCAAACTCGGTCGTTTGCACCTGGTAGGTAACCGAGCCCGTCTCCAACTTTTGATCGCCCACTAACTTAGCCTGCAAATCAGAAAAAGCCCGCTCCTTTAACTCCTCCCACAATTTGGCCTGCAAAGAGTCCTGGTCTTCCTGAGACACTACTTTAGCCTCATGACTTTCCCCACCCGTAAAGGACTGGCTGCTTTTGGCCAGGAAGTCTTCAGTGGACAGCTGATCCACGGTAAAGGAAGTCTCGGCGGGCAAGTTATAGTCCCCACCGATTTCCAAAGCCGTCACCGGAACATCCTCTGCTTTACCAGAAATATAGACTCGTTGCTCCGCCGAGACGATCGATGTTTGCGCCGGCACGGTCACCGCTTCTTCCAGTTTAAATTTAAGAGCTTTAATGGTATCGCCCTCAACCGTAGAGTAAATTAGTTCGGTGCCTGCTCCCAGGCCGCGCTCGCTGTTAGTACGATTGTAGATCGTCACTTGACCGTGAGCTGGCTCCCCCACCACCTCGATGCCGGTGGTCTCCCCCTTCTTTTCCCCCTTCTCCAACACTTTCACCAAAACCGCCGGAATAACCCTCTGCTCAGCATCGGCCACCTTCGCCGAAGGGCTGGCAGTTACTTCAAGGCTTTTTACCAACTCCTGACTTTTGACCTTAAGGCGCACGGTGGCTTTGGGCACCCGCCAGAAAGCCCAGGCGGCCCCGCCTAGCAGCAAGAGCAACACCCCTAAGGCCAACCCCCACCAACGCCAGTGGGGACGAAACCAGCCTTTTCTAAAGGTAATCAAATCCCAGAATTTAAGCCGGAACTTCTCCACCCAAGCCGGAGGAGCCTGGGTACTGGGCGGGACTTCGACCGGGCAAGAAATAGCCACCGCTTCCGGTTCAGAGAGGGCGGCGATCAGGTTCTGGCCAGCCTCCGTAGGGGCTTGAAAAGTAAGCTTCTTGCCTAGTTTTTCCGCCTCCTTCTGGAGGATTTTCAAATTAGTGATGTTCCCCAAAAGAGAGGCTTTCTCGGCAAAAACGAGGTTAATCTCCGTCTCCGAAGAGTCCGAGACCTTTACCAAAACTTGGTACAGATTCTCCGCAGGACCAACTTCAATCGTGCTCATCTAAATCTCCGGCCAAAATCTCCCGACCCACAAAGGCCAGGCTAAAGGGAACCACATCCCGTCCGCCTCCACCCAAATGATGGGGGTCAATCAGGGAAGTCAAGTGATCAAGGGTCAGCAGATCCACTTGCGGGGACTGCAAAAAAGGCAAGTCTTTAGTCCAAGGAAAAGCGGTGAGATTCTCTTTGATCAGAGGTAGCTGGACTCCCCCTCCGGCCAGGTAAAGTTGTGTAGGAAAGGACTTTACTCCGCTAAACTCCTCCAGGCAGACTTTGACTCCAGAGAGCCACCAGTCCAAAGGGCGCTGCAGTGATTGGGCTACCTTCTCCGTCTCCTCCGGGGACAGCCGCCCGCCACTAAACTCAATTTTTTTGGCTTCGGCTTCGGTCACCGACAAGCCTAAACTTTGCGCTAGCTGCTGAGTAAAAGTGCCGCTCCCCAAATCCAGCACTTTGTTACCCACCACCCCCCCGCCGAAAATCAAACCTACTTCGGTGGTCAGTTCGCCCAAGTCCACTACTAAAGCGTTCAGCTCCCAAGGGCGCGGTCCAGCCAACCCCAAGGCCAAAGCCGAAACTGTGGAAGCCACCTGCATTAAAGAGAGCTTAAGCTCTTGGCACATCTTTTCCAGCTGATGCAGATGCGCGGTAGGAGTAAAGGCGGTAAAGAGATTGACCTCCAGGCGCTCCCCTTTGTAACCTAAGGGATCGGAAAGTAAAAAATCGTCGGCCTTAACCGAAACGAGGCGTGACTCCACCAGAGAAATGTCCAGATCGGCATGACCGGTGGTTTCTGCTAATTGCCTAGCCGCCTCCAGAAAGGCCGCTTCCTCGAGGCGCTTTTGGATCTCTCGCAGTTCCTTTTCCGCCAGAGGAGCTTCTGGTTGGGAGCGCTTCACTCGCACTCCGGTACTCAACCCCAAACAAACCTCACTGCCAATGCCAACCACAACTTCTCGACCCGAGTTCTCCAGCCCCATCTCCCGCAACGAAGCAGCCAGAGCCGAAGTGACCCCGGCTGGGTCCAGCAAAGCCCCTTCCACCACCTGCCCTGGTTGCCACTCGGCCGTGGCCGCGTGAACCAGCTCCGCCTGGCCTTCGGGGGTGAGCACCCACTCCAAAACTCGCCCGCGGGACGAGCCTAAATCAATAGTAACAAACCGGGAACTGTCTTCTCTTTTTTGCCAGAGGTTATTCCAAAAGGCCATCTTAAAGAGGCTTGGGCAGCCTAATTTTTTGTTTCAGCCGATGACGGCCTTGACCCGCCGCACCCCCCGCCCGACCGCTTCCTCCTTTATGATCTTAAAGGATTTTAACTCCCCTGTCGAGGCGGCGTGCGGCCCCCCGCACACTTCGGCCGAAAAGTCGCCCACCGCGTAAAGGTTCACCTTTTCGCCATACTTGGCGTCAAAAAGAGCCATCGCTCCCCGAGCCTTGGCCTCTCCTAAAGTCACTACCTCCATGGTAACGGGCAGGTTGGCCCGAATCTGATTGTTGACCATCTCCTCCACGCGGCGGAGCTGCTCGGGAGTGAGCTTGGTAGGGTAAGAAAAGTCAAAGCGCAATCTTTCGGGGGTGATGTTGCTGCCCCGCTGCTCCACCTCCGGCCCCAAGACCTGGCGCAGGGCGGCCTGCAGCAAGTGAGTGGCCGTATGCAGCCGAGCCGTTTGGGCACCGTGATCAACCAAGCCCCCCACAAACTTGGCTTCGGACCCGGCTCGGGACTTGGCCTGGTGCTCGGCCATCAGCCGCTGGTAGTTTTCCCAGTACTTTATTTCGTCCACCTGAATCCGAGCCACTTTTTTGAGCTCCTCCAAAGTCAGCTCGGGAGGAAAGCCGTAGGTTTGCTGCATATCAAAGGCCAAAGCTCCGCCGGCGCTGGGCAGAGGCCGCGGGCCCACGGCGTTGTCAAAAAGCTTATGGGGGGAAAGTTCTTTTTCTAGGTGGCGTAAGCCCGCCGCCAAAGTCTGGGAAAAACGCTCCTCCTCGGCCGCCAACTCCTTAAGGATCACCTCCTGCTCCCGAGCCAATTCGGGGTAAGCCTCCTGGTAGGTAGTGATCACCACCTCACCTATTTGAGAGGTAGCTGCGGCTGCCACTCCCAGGCTTCTTAGGCTACGAACCGCCTTGCGGATTAGCCGGCGCAGGATGTAGCCCTGGTCTTTGTTGGCCGGCAGGACCCCGTCAGCCAAAACAAAAACGGCCGCCCGCAAGTGATCAGTAACGATCCGCATCTCCCGCCCTACCTCGGCCGAATCCGAGTAACTCTTCCCAGACAAGCCCTCGACCTTTTGGACGAGGGGCTGGAATTGCTCGGTGAGGTAATCGTCGTCCCCAAAGCCGCTGGTGATCGCCGCCACCCGATCTACCCCCATCCCGGTGTCAACATTCTTTTGCGTCAAAGGTTCGTAAGTTCCGGCCGCCGTCTTGTTGTACTCCATAAAGACATCGTTCCAAATCTCCACATACTTGCCGCACTGACAGCTAGGATCACAGTTCTCAGAACACTGAGATTTGCCGGTGTCGTAAAACATTTCTGTATCTGGGCCGCAAGGGCCGGTTTGGCCAGCCGGTCCCCACCAGTTTTCTTTTTTGCCAAAGGAAAAGATGCGCTCCCCCACCCGGGCCTCAATCCCGGCCTGGGCAAACTGCTGCTGCCAAGCAATAATTGATTCCTCATCCCGCGGCGCGTCCTCGTCCCCGGCAAAGACGGTCACATATAATTTTTGGGGATCAAGACCTAACCATTGAGGCGAGGTTAAAAACTCCCAGCTCCATTCAATAGCTTCTTTTTTAAAGTAATCTCCCAGAGACCAGTTGCCCAGCATTTCGAAAAAGGTGTGGTGAAAGCCGTCACCGACCTCATCAATGTCATCGGTGCGCAAACACTTTTGGACATTAACCAAGCGCTTCCCGGCTGGGTGGGGCTGGCCTAAAAGGTAAGGCACCAGAGGGTGCATCCCGGCCGAGGTAAAAAGGACCGAGGGATCGTTTTCGGGAATCAGGGAGGCCGAAGGGATTTCGGTGTGTCCCCGGGCCACAAAAAACTCCAGATATTTTTGCTTGACTTCTTTGGCGGTCATCGCTAGGCGTAATGCTAGCGGAAAAAGGGCTTTTGGGCAAGCCGCCCCTCTAGTACCGGACCTCTAGCACCCGAAGGGTGTAAAAGAGACGTAGTCTAAAAAAAGGCCCGGGCCAAAAAGAAACGGCTCGGGCTTGGGTTGGGGCACTAACTACAGAGAGTGATCCTGAAGGGCAAAGTGGGCCTGCCTCCCACCACCATAATGACCAAGGTAGCGGAACCGCCTCTCCGGGCCGAAGTCGACGATGTCGCCGATAACTAACTGGCACTCGAGGCAGTTGCGCGTGCCGCCTTCGGAGTCCACTCGTGCAAAGGAGTAGGGGGGCACAGCCTTTAGGGTTACTGCCACTTCTTCGCCCCTTTCTCCTTGTTCTCCTTGGGGATCGACCACCACTCCATAGAGTGGTCCCCCTTCTCCACTTACTCCAAAGTCCGGTACGGCCATCGCCTGGCCCTCTGGCACGGGCACCCGGAGCACCCCGTGGGTTCTGGTACATTGGAAAAGTAAGTTGATGGTCCACAGGGGGGTACTAGGGGGGCTAACTCTGCCCCCTAGCGTTAACCTAGTAAGCTTCTCCCAAGTTTCCCACACCGCCGTCTCCTTTCTTATGGCTTTTTTTAAAATCCCTCACCGCTGGAGTTCACTATACCAGAAACCCTATAGATTTCAAGGGTTGCCCTCATGAGGAGGCGGGCTTTTGGTACCTCTTCATCATCAAGGTATTGACCACCACACTCACCGAAGAAAAAGCCATGGCCGCCGCGGCCAGGCCCGGGTGCAAAAGCCAGCCGGTAAAAGGGTACAAAGCCCCAGCGGCGATGGGAATCCCCAGAGTATTGTAGAAAAAAGCCCAAAAAAGATTTTGCTTGATTTTGCGAAAGGTGTACTGGCTCAAATCGATGGCAGTCACCACATCCCGTAAGTCGTTTTTGATCAAAACCACCTGCCCGGTTTCCATGGCCACGTCGGTACCGGAGCCTAAAGCAATACCCAAATCCGCTTGGGCCAGAGCCGGCGCATCGTTGATGCCGTCGCCCACCATAGCTACCACTTCGCCCTCACCTTGCAGCCTTTTTACCTCCGCCGCTTTGTCTTGGGGTAGGACTTCGGCCAAAACACGGTCTATTCCCAACTTGTGAGCAACTGCCTCCCCCACTCGCCGGGTGTCGCCGGTAATAATGGCTACTTGCTTGCCAAGCTGGTGCAGCCTACTCACCGCTTCTTGGGAGTGCTCTCTGAGAGTGTCTGCCACGGCTACCAAACCTTGGACCAAACCGTCGGAAGAAAGGATCATCACTGTTTTTCCCTCCCTACTCAACCGTTCGTAGTCTTTCTCTACCGGCCCCAGCTCAATTTGGTTTTCCTGCATTAGCCTCTGGGTGCCAAAGACGATTGGGCCGCCTTCTAGAACCGCCTCTACCCCCTTCCCTGGTATAGCTCGAAACCGAGTCACCTCTTTTAGAGGGAGCTGATACTTTTGGGCCCGGTTAACTATGGCTTGGGCCAAGGGGTGCTCCGACATTCTTTCTACGGAGGCGGCTACTTGGAGCAGCTCCTCCTCCTTGCTTCCCCAAGCCACGACATCGGTTACCTCCGGCTCCCCTTTGGTTAAAGTGCCGGTTTTGTCGAACACCACCAGGGTAACTTTTTGGGCCACCTCCAGCGCCTGGCCGCTTTTGATTAAAACGCCGCTTTGGGCCGCCAGCCCCGTGCCCATCATCACCGCCGTAGGCGTAGCTAAGCCCAAGGCGCACGGGCAGGCCACGATTAAAACGGCCACAAAGACGGTTAGGGAAAAGGGCAAGGAATACCCAGCCATTAGCCACCCCACCAAGGCAGTAGTGGCAAGGACCATTACCGCCGGCACAAAATAAAAGGAAACGGTATCGGCCAGTTTCTGAATGGGAGCCTTAGAAGCCATCGCTTCTTCGACAATCTTTATAATCTGGGCCAGCATAGTCTCTTCGCCGATTTTTGTGGCTTTAACCCGCAAAACCCCCGTTTTATTTAAAGTGGCCCCTATAACCAGGTCACCCACCCCCTTTTCTACCGGCAGGCTCTCGCCGGTAAGCATCTTTTCGTCTACCCCGCTGTAACCGGCCACGACCACCCCATCGGTGGGGATTTTTTCTCCCGGGCGAACGAGCAAGATGTCGTTGATCTTTACCTCGCGAATTAAAACTTTGGTTTCGCGGCCGTTTTGCCAAAGAGTGGCTTCGTTAGGCCGTAGGCCAACGAGCTGCTTAAGGGCTTGGTTGGTTTTGCTTTTGGTTAGAGTCTCTAAATACTTACCCAAAGTGACAAAGGTTAAGATAAAAGCCGCACTTTCGAAGTATAAGGAGACGGGCGGGGGTTCTACCCCCATTCGTAGTAGAGTTGAACCTCCAAGAATATGGACAACCACGACAGCCAAACTGTAGCCATAGGCGGCGGCGGTACCGATCAAAATCAAGGCGTCCATGTTGGGGGCCAGACGCCTAAGGCTTTGAGCGCCGGAACGCCAAATATCTCTAGAGACGATGATCACCAAAGCCGCTAAAATCGCCTGCAAAACGGCCAAATAGGTAAACAGATGCCTGGGTAAAGGCAAGTTGAGCATCTCCCCCATAGCCAAATACGCCAACGGTAAACTAAAGACAAGGCTCCACAGGAACCGCTTTTTCCAAGTTGCGGCCGGCTCGGCCGGCAAGCCCTCTTTAGGCGGCTGCGACCAGTCCTGCTCCTCGGCTTGATACCCGGCCCTTTCTACCGCAGCGACCAACTGGGATGGGTCAACCTGCCCAGCTCTGTACTCGACGCTGGCTTTCTCGGAGGCCAGATTTACCGCCGCCTCGACCACTCCGGGAACCGAATTTAGCTGGCGCACAATAGCAGCGGCGCAGGCAGCGCAGTGCATGCCAAAGATTTTGAGAATAATCTTTTTATTCATAGACCACAAACTTTCCCCAAACCATCTTCATCCAGCAGCTAAACGGGGCCTCTCCGGTTTGGGTGGGAGTAAATTCAATAATGTTTTCCCCGTAGTGCAACTTTTTCTTGATCCGGTACCGCGGCAGCCAAATCTCGTTAGTGCAGCCCGACATCTGCTCCACATTAATTATCCAACGCACCGGCAGGTCTTTTTTTACTCGCAGAGTGCTGGGAGAGTAGCCGCCAAAAGTTAGAGCCATTTTAACTTCTTGAACGGGCCGAGTCGGCTGGACTTCGGCCCCCCCGCTTGTGGCCAGGGGGCTTTTTCCCAAAGCCACTCCCTTTAGCGACCCCCAGCTTCGAACCAGCAGCAAAAGGCCCAAAATAACGATTATCACTCCGGAAAGGCGCAACGCCTTACTAACCTGGGAGCGGCTGAGGCGAGCTAGAAAGTGACCAAAACCCAGCATGAGAGGTACGGTTCCCAAAGCGTAGGCCCCCAGAGACAACCCCCCGCGCACAGCACTGCCGGACGACAAAGCGTAGAGCTGCAGAGTTTGCAAGGGACCGCAAGGCATTAAGGCGTTGGCCAAACCAATAAGAAGCGGGGCGGAAGCGGAGGTTCGGCCAGCCAGCTTAAAAAACCGAGACCAGGGAAGAACTACCTTAGAAAGGAAGGGGCGCCCCCAAATCTGCTCCAGGCCGTAAAGGACCATAAACACCCCAGCCGCCAGAGTGATTAGCCCAGTAACGATTAAGCTGGGTAAAAAGATAGCTCCAAATCCCCCCAGCAAAGCGCCCACGAGAGTGTAGGAAATTAGGCGGCCTAAGTTATACTGCCAGTGGGCCTTGGGGCCGGGACTGGCGGCACAGTACGCCGCCACCAGCCCACCGCACATCCCCAGACAATGCAGGCTGGAAAGCAACCCTACTAAGAAAAGAAGAGGGTAACTAAGGTTGGTCTGGTTAAGCTGGGAAAGGAGAGAGAAAATATTCATTACCCAAAGCGAAGATTCTTACTTGTTTAAAAGCCGGGAAACCCTAAGAATCTCCTCGATCATCTCCTGCTGGCGCCGCTTGCTTTTGGCCGCCATAGCGGTTTTAAAGCAGCTGTTTAAGTGGCCTTCCATCAACTTTTGGTGAGCCCCCCGCAGCAGACCTACGACCGCCAAGTTCTGCTGCATAATATCTATGCAGTACTCGTCGGCCTCGATCATGGCCACAATCTTTTTTAAATGGCTGGAAGCTTTTTTAAAATTAAGTAAAGCTTCGCTTTTTTGCTCGGTCATGGTTGTTTAGTTACCCCTACCTATGGTATAGGTAGGTAGGGTTATGCTGACTTAAAAGTAGGTTAAAGTCAAGAGGAAGATACTTCGGCTAGGGAACTTAGAAGGGTACTTCTTCGGCCGCCTTGCCAGAGCCGGTAAAGCGGGTTCTGTATCGGCACCACTGGCAGCTGGGGTTGGGGAGGGGCTGGGGGCCGTTTAGGAGTTGGGAAACTTCGGAGATAAAGGCGTAAAACCTGTCCATATCCTCGGCAATGGCAAACCATTGCGGCTTGGCTTTAAAGATGACATCTTCTCCGGGAAAAGAAATGGCTTCGGGGTTAATGGCAATCACTCCCATCTGGCTCACTTTTTTCGGTTCGCCAAAGGCCGGGTTTTCTAAAGCAAATTTATAGGCGTGCAGTTGGGCGAAGAATTTTTGGATTTTATTATCGGTGGGGTCGGTGATTTTAAAGTCAATGACGGCGTAAGTGCCATCGTCTAAATGGGAAGCAAAATCAAACCGCCCACTTATGAAGCAATCGTTGGCGGGAGGGATGGGTTTGGATTGCAAGAAACCTTCTTTGACCTCGACTTTGCCAGCCGGTAGGAGGGCATTGATCTCGCGTAAGTCCATCCCAAGAATGGCGTTTTGCAAAAGGGCACTCATCTTGGAAAAAACCCCCGGCATGCCAATGGATGGCAGCACCACCCCGTGTTTAACCTTTTGGTAGTAGCAATGTTTGCAATCTTCCCAGAGGTATTTAAAATCCGAGGGGCTTAGTTTGTACATTGGTGGCATAATGGTCGAGAAAACCGCCCCAAACCGCTGGGTTTGGGAAACACGCCGCTAGCTTACCCGACTAAAACGGCTCTGCGGAGCCCGGCAAACAGAACAAATCTCTGGAGCTTGATTTTCTGCTGTGTTCCCGCAGACCTGGCAAACAAATATCTCTACGGCCGCCGGGTTCTCGAGCTCTTCGAGGCATTTCTGGTACAACTGGGCGTGAACCTGCTCTACGGCGTTGGCTCTGGCAAAACTCGCTTGGGCTTCTGCTTCGCCCTCCGCCACAGCCGCCTCGATCATCTCCGGGTACATGCTGGTAAATTCGTAGGTTTCCCCGCGGATGGCCTCCTGTAAATTTTCCCGAGTACTTTTTACCCCGCCCAAGGCCCTTAGGTGGGCCAGAGCATGAACAGCCTCTGCGCTGGCAGCCGCCCTAAATAGCTTGGCGGCTTGGGGGTAACCTTCTTTGTCGGCGGTGGCTGCAAAAGCCAAGTACTTGTGATTGGCTTCCGCCTCGCCGCCGAAGGCCTTCTTTAGATTAGCTAAAGTTTGGTGGCTAGTGTCTTTTAACATTGGTCTCCCAGTTTAACCCTCCTTTGCCCAAACGGCCGGGCAAAGCACCAAAGGTAGAGTACAGCATAAAGGTGCTTACCGCAACCCCAGAGACAAGGCGGGCAGGAGCAGGTGCCCTAACCCAGGACCCCCGGCACAGTGAGGCCTACCTAGTAACCACCCGCCCAGTTAAGGCCGGCGAGGAGCTTACTCAAAACTATTTGGAATTTGAAACTAAAGAGGATCTAAAAAGAAGGGGAATTAGCCAGTAGGCCCGCCTCAACCCGAAGGGTTTAGAAAGCGCGTCACTCCGGCCCGTCGTCCCTCTATGAGGAGGAAGTAGTCCTCTCTTTACCAATTACCAACAGCTTGACCGTTCGGTCATCGTCCGCGTTTATGGAAAGACTGCCGCCAAAAGGAGTAAACAAACCCCCATTTGCCTATAATCCTTCTAAAGGTTAAAATCCCCTTGCTTTGGGAAAAGCAAACAAAACAGTAAAGGAGGGTGTAGAGATGCCATACTACAAAGTAGTCTACAAATTAACGGCGCACTGGGAAGTAGGAACCAGATCCCACCGGCTTACCGCCTACCAGTCAGGGGAAAACAAGGAGGTTGTCGAAGCCGACTCGGCCAATGAGGCAAGAAACACCGTTCTTGCCAAGGTGCTCACCCCTCCTCCAGAAGCCAACGCGGGTTCTTACCGCGGTGAGGTCACCGTCGTAGAGGTGGTCGAGCTGCTCGAGGGAGGCATGGTCACCTGAGCCACAACACACCGCCAGCTAGCCCCAACCCTAGCTGGCGATCTTCTTTTCTTCGTCCTGGTTTTGCAGTGGCGCTCTTTAGCCAGAACGGCCGGGGTTGGGGTGTGTTAGAATGCTTTTTATGAAAAGGGTATTTTCTCTCTTGCAGGTGCTAGATAATCTTTCTCGCGTACCTCGGCTGGGTGGGGTGCTTTTTGCCGGTTTAGACCCTAACAACTGCGATTCTATAGCCGAGCACTCTTATAAAGTTAGCTATCTTTGCCTTATTTTGGGTCAATTAGCCAAGAAACAGGGCCTAAAGCCGGACACGGCCGCCCTTCTTTCGTCTGCCATCAACCACGACTGGACAGATTGTATTTTGCTTGATTTGCCTACAGGAAGTCCGAGCTATAAAAGCTATTTTCAGAATGTGGACTTTCTCCAGATAGTAAAAGAGGGGGAGAAGGTAGCGAGAAAAGCCATTGAAGATTTTGTCGAAGGCGAAATTGATTTGCCCTTAGGGAAAGAAGAGCTGGGAGAAATAGAGAAGAAAATATTGGCCATTGCCGACACTCTCTCTTTGCTTCTTGAAATACTGGAATGGAAATACCAAGGGCTTAAGTACGAATGGTTTGATTATGTTTGGAGTAATACTTTGCAACGCCTAGAAGACCAGCTGGGAGGGGATTTTAAGTTTTTGGAACCTTTAATAGAAGAGTTGCAGAAGGCCTTCGCTTCGGGCGGTAAACCCCCAAACCCATTTTTAACCCGACCTCAATTCCAGACCCTAAAGAGGTAGGTTTTTAGTGGTCTTCTAGAGGTAAAAAAAGACAAGTGCCCCAACCACGACCCAAAACCAAGTCCGTCTATGTATCCACCCATTGACTTCCAGCCGTTACTATGAGACAATCTTCGCCGGAGAAAGGGGTAGCCAGGAACTTTGGCTCTGTTTTCTTAAACTACTAATACGAAAAAGGAGGCTGGAGATGAGGCAGTTAAAGTGTGAGAATTGCGGCGGAAAGTTGGAAGTGCAGGAAAGTTCTGTGCTGGCAGATGAGGAGGGGAGTATTTTCATCCTTCGCAAAGGCACAAAGCTGCACTGCCCTTTCTGCGACGCTGACTACTCCCAAGGGGACGAGCTAGAAGAATTCCCTACGGGTGACATCGCCACAGGCAATGCCGTGATCGACAAACGGCGCGGCAAGATCTTCATAAGCGGGACCGTACAAGGAGATGTCGTTGGGGGAAATCAAAGCAAGGGCTAGCGATCTCTCCCAAAACGTATGTAGCCGTCAGGTTTTGCCCCAAAACTTGACGGCTCTCTTCACCTTAAACCTCAAAGTTTAGGAATTTTGGATAAATGGCAGTACCCCTCAAGTGTTAGGAAGGTTCAACCCCAGTCACACACCAGGTTAGTTCCGGTTTCTAAAATCCCATCCATTCGGTCAGGATTTTTGGCAGGAGGGGAGCCTTTTGACTCCCGGGGTGGCGGTTTAGATTTGACAAGTTCGGCATCTCGCCACACCGACCGGTATGCTTGGATGTTAACCCTCCTTTAACATAACTCATGTGCGGCCGCACTGGGGATATGTAAATCTGTCAGGGCCCACTAACCTTAACCCGAAGGGTTTAGAAACACTATCGTTTAGGACTTTTACACCCTTCGGGTGTAAAGAGGCTCAACCGCGGTCGGAAACTGGTATAGCGATGGTTTTAAGACTGAATTGCCAAAACTTTCTGCTTGCTCTTGTGACCGGAGGCAATGGTAAGGCGGGACTTAGGGAGGTGAAGATACTCGGCCATCGCTTCGATCACGGCCGCATTGGCCCGGCCTTCGACGGGAGGTTCTTTAACCTCAACTCGGTAGTGCGTCTCGTCAATCTTCTCCACCACCCTTTGGTGGCTGTTGGGTTTGACGGTGACAAATAGTTTCTTCGATATTACAGCCATAAAACAGGAAGAGAGAATTTCAGGAAAGGGGAAGATGGCCTTAAACCTTTACGGGAGAGCGAAGACGGATTTAAAAACATCTGGTGCAGAACTGACCGAGTCCGTAGGCGTCTGCGAGGCTTCTTCTAAAGTAGAACTGTTTAGCTTCACTGCCATTAGACCTTGGGAGGTTTGCGCTATCACTATCTCTATAGGTGGCCATCCCCCGACCACAAAGTAAACTTGAGTGCTCGCGCGAACCTGAGTAGACGTCAAGTACTCCGCCAAGTCGAGGGCAAGAAGTGCGCGCTTCAAACTAATTAGGGTATTGCGCCCCCCTAATCCAGAAACCTCCCAACCGGTGTCTGATTTATTGACATGAACAAGCGCTTCCGACCCATCTCCCCAATCAACCGGCACTTCCCACGATCCTGTCGGTTCAATATGTGACAGAACGTCCTCATCTTTGTCGAGGTGTACCCCTTCAGCTATCCGAAATCCATAAGTCTGAAAAGGAAATAGCAACTTGGTCTTCTCTAGGGAGGCCCCAGGGCCCATGCCGAAACTTTCCGAGTCGACCTTAGCGATTTCAAACAGCTCCGGTAATTGGCCCTGCACAAGTTCTGTCAACCCCAGTTCCTCATCCGAGATGCCGCCCTTACCTTCCTGCGCCGAACCGGAGGGGGCTAAAGGGGCCGGGGTTGGGGGGACGCCGCTTGCTCTTTTGTAAAGGAGAATGGCAACAACAAACAAAACCGGAGCCGCAATCAAAATAATCTTTTTCACCACAGCAATAATCTACCACACTTCTGCTTTGCTGGCGACACGGTAGGCCTTTACACCCGACGGGTGTTTAGAAGCTGGTCAGTGAAAAAATCGAAAAACCCAGGTAGTCCCCAGGTAAACGAGAATTGTTTGCAGGAGGGGGACCTTTCGGCCCCCCATTCTCCAAACAGGCAATATTGATTTTACTCCAAATCTATCTAAACATTCTTGATTAATCTTGTTCATCTCATTTATCAGCACCTGCTCCTTAGCGGAAGTATCGATTAACCTGCCTTTTTCTTGCTCTATTTGCCAATAGTCTGAAGCCTCTTTCCAGCACCACTTATTCACCGCACGCGGTCTAACGTAAAACCAAAGGACAATACCCGTGAGGGAAGCCAAAACTAGGAACAGCACCAATTTCTTCCTTTTCGGCATACATCTGAATTCTACCACAGTGAACGCTAGCCTCAACCCGAAGGGTTTAGAACCACTCCTTATCAGGGAAATGTCAGAAGCAAAGAGCCACAGCTGATATAATGCCTAAAAAGACGAGGAGGAAGAGAATGGGTAGAGAGATGCTTAAGGAGTTTCTATCAGCCAGTAACCTTTTGCTGGCCTCCTTCTGCGCGTTCATTGGCTTTGGACACGGGCTGATGCTGACCCAAGGGGGATTCTTCGCAAGAATCCACAACCCCTCCTTTTGGATCATTATGGCCGCCAGCACCTCAACCTACTATGCCTGGGGCCTACACATCCGCCTTCGCCACCAACGTGAAAGAAGAAAGCACCAAGGCTTTGTCCTAGACATCCGTCATCGCCATCAACGTAAGAGCGGAAAGCACCACAACCCTTTCGCCAGTTAGCCAAAACCTAATTGGCGATCTTTTTTTCAAATACTCAGGATTTTTGGTAGGGGGAGCCTTTCGACTCCCGGAGTCGCTTGCCCAACTGAGGGAGCCTTTTTGCGCGCCACAGAGAGTAGGGGTCGAGGGCTTGTGAGTTAATCTTCTATCCCGAGAATACCCCTGAACTTTGTCTCAATTACTCTCTTAACCTTTGGGATTTCGTCTTTAGCTAATTTCCAAGATTCAAACCGCTTATCGCCTGCCCCAGTCTCTCCAGTGCTTCTCATCTGTTGGGAAAATTGGAATGTATACCAACTATCTCGAATTATTCGAATTAAGTTGTCAATCTCCTTCCCTAAACTTTCCTCAAGGAAAACTCTATTCTCCTCGTAGAATTCGACTAGATCATTAATTGCTTCAGCTGCTTCTTTCTCCTGTTCTGCGATGGGCGGCTCCCCTGTAAACTTTCCAGGATTGGTAAGTGAAAGAAGGATTATGTGAACTTTTGCGATTCTTTTGTAGATTTCCTTTATAACGATTGCCCTCTCAGTATGCAGCTTTTCGTATCTAACTCTGAATTGAATGGCCTCTCTTTCAAGACTAGATTTAAACTTTTCTAAGTCTCTATCAAAAAAACGCTCCGAAATTTTCCTGATCAACCAAACAGCCCCCGCGACTACCACGGAACTCGCCGCTAGCATTTCAAAAAAGGCCTTAATGACATCCATATCTACCGCTCCTTAATCCTAGACATTTGAGGTACTATCTATCTAAAAAAGTATGCTTATTTAGGTCTTAGGTTTCATCGCACAGTTTCTTGTATTTTAGGTATTCTTCATAACGGGCTTCGAGAACTGGTTGGTGCGACCCCGCATCTTGTAGGCAAACATCGGGATTGTGGTGCCAGTATATAGACTTTGTCTCTCTGTAGTTTTGGAGGTAACCGTTTAGATATTCCAAGGCTCCTTGAGTTGACGACGGGATGTGAGAGAAATTAGAGATACCACAGCTATCAGCACTACCAGTTGTTCGGAAGGTCATGTCAGTAGGAATTTGGGATAGCTCATTGGCTTTGGTGCAGGCTTGCTGCTTGCTAAGTTCCGCCTGACTTTCACTGGTCGCTTTTTCCTGCTCGGTTTTATTTTTCTGAATCTGTTTTTCAAGATCGCTTATCTCTTGCTTCAGGTCGGCGAGCTCTTGGCTGAGCCCTCCTTTTCCGTCAGCTCCGTTGGCTAAATCTGGCAGTGCGGAAGCTAGAAATTCTACTTCTCTGCTAAGTAAGTTCAGTTTAGCCGACTGGGAAGACAAGATTTCATTGCTCTCCCCCTGAATTCTACTCGAGGTTTGTGCAAGCTTTTTGGTTTCTCTGTCAAAGTGTATGTAAGTAAGGATGTTGAATAAGATTGAAGCTAAAGAGGTCAGTAAAAGGGGAATCATTGCCAGAAGGGGACGTGTTTCCATCAGGTGGCGAAAGCTTTGCGTACGCACGGGCTCATACTACCATAAACTTATCGGCAGGGTTGGCTGATTCTTTCGACTCCCGGGGTCGCGGTTCCTCTACTTATTCTCAAATTCTTAAGAATATTAGAACAACACTGCTATCTTAACTTAACCACAGCCTCAAACGTTTACATATCGGGAGTGCGGCCGCTTCGGCGATATGTAAAATGGTTCTCAAGATTATCCATATTGCATCTTTGGCCTGTTTTTAGAGATATGGTAAGCCATATTGTAAGTGGAAATAGTAAACCTTTCCTCTGCTAAGGCGACCCGATAAGGCTTTACGCCGACGGGTATCTGACGGCCCATCTGTTAAAAAAGAGGGCGACCAGTTGCGCCTTTTTGCTGCCAAAGTTGACAGGGTCGAAAAACCAGGACCGGAGTGGTTTCCAAGGAAGTAGGGATTTTTTGGCAGGAGGAGCCTTTCGATTCACCGAGCCGTGGTTGAGAACGGCACCAGACCAACCTCATTCAGATCTGAGCTGCAAAAAAATCAGGTCTGACTTGGTTCTAATGGCTACTTTGCATCGGGCTTCGTCCTTTTTTTCTTTCTATAATGCTTGTCAAATTTTTGTATAATATTTGGACTATAGAAATCTTTCTTGGTACTTTTGGGATTATTCGGATCGAGATACCGTGTTCTACATAGGCTTTTTTCTTTCATAAGCATTCTCCGTAGTTCATGAAACTTGTTGTTCATTTTAAAATCTGTGTATCTAGCAGTAAGTTCTTTCACTAGAGCCCAGTAACCAAGGGGATATCCTCCCTTTAGGATATCCTCCTCTTCAAGTCTGACCGCAGGAGCGTTCGGATTTTCGGTTATTTGCACGGCCATTCCTCCAGTCTTTTCCGATTTTGCAACGATGGAAACCGGCTTCACATCCCCTATTAATTTTAATACTGGCCTTCCGCCTTCTTTAAAACTGTCCTCGTTTATAAACTTAAGTTTAGGAATCAACTTTCTATCTATGACAAGTGTACCGCCATTTCCGCTTATTTCGCCGCCGATCGTATCCATTATGGCCGCATTTGTAGGGCCAATCTTTGAAATTTTTTCAAAATGTTCCGTCCAGCTTTTTCGCTCTTCTTCTCTGACAAGTTCAAAAAGAATTTTAATTTCAGCATATTTTATCCTTTCGCTCCTGGCGTTATAGCGATAATATATATCAGATTCCTTGAGCTCCCCATCATTTTTTACACAAACTACCGGCTTGGTTTTTGCTTGATATATATACAAGATTCCAGCAATTTTTGATTTAACTTGGGTTGTAAACTTATCGAACACCATTTCTGGAGAGAAAACACTATTGAGGTAAGCTGTTATCTTTGCCTCATCTGTCATTTCAAAGTTGTTACTTTGTAGCCCTACCAAGTCGCGCGGCTCATTTTTTATACCAAAGACGATATAACCGCCTCTATTGTTCGCAAAGGCAGCCATGCTTTTTGCATACTTATCTTTTGAGTTCCAATTAAATGATTCTTTAAATTCAAGCCAGCCACTTTCTCGCGATACTATTCTACTGGAGGTAGAACCATGAAAAGAAAATATTTTGTGATAATCATCAGAGTTCTGAAAGTCAGTATTCATATAATTACCTTTTTTATACTACTATTCCTGCACCTCCCACAAACTCCATAAATTCTATTTTCTGTCGCCCCCACACCGTCCGTTACTATTTGGCCACTACGGAAATCGAAATACTCCAATGCGTTATCAACACTGTATAACAAAAAGGCATCTCTTATTTGGCTATACTTGCTAATGTCAAACTCCTTTAGGGTGCAGAGCAAATCCTGCTTTTCAAAGACGATTTCCCACTCGGGGTACGGGAAGTATAGAAGTAGATTCTTTTCATAAGCCTGCGGCGCATCTTTTGATGCAAGCGCTGTAGCTATCTCACCGGTAAGCTGCTGCTTACCTAAGTAGCTAGTGGTATTCAAGCCGGAAACCAGTACCAAAACTTGTTTACGGTAGTCGTGCTTTTGTAGACGCAAAAGTTCAACTGTTTCTACTGGGTAACGGATTTCCAGCTTAGGTTCTCCGGAGAGGAAAAACTTTGAGAACTCATTGGCGGTACACTCGCGAATAACATCTAGCTGATTGCGTGAGGGGGGTTTGGTTAAGTGTAAGTCTAAGCGAAATCCGTATGGAAGGTTAGCTCCATCATAGATAGCATCTAGACCTTTCCTAATGGTCTCCCTGATCTTTTCAGTTGCATCGCGTTCCTTTTTAACAGACTCTAAGGCAATTTCACGCAACTCAAGTGCTAACCGCGCTCCAGTTCTAGTATCCCTGCAAATTACATCTGGAAATTCCGCATCTGAGATAACCTTAAAATCTGTATTTCTTACCTGATTGTAAAGATGTAGGAATTCTCCCGTGATATAATTTTCGTCCTCTTTCTTCCTTTGAAGCTGGGGGATTCGTCGTATACGTTCGAGTAAGTTTGGCAATTTAATGATATATGACATAGTAATCGAGTCAACCACTGGGTTTATTCTTGTTTATTAACTTGATAACATCCTTGCTCTGCTCCGTTACAGACTTAAAAAATGCCTCTGCGTCTTCCTGTTTTAAACTGAAGTTTGGATCGTATCGTGCTTTATCTCGGAGCTTTAGTAACTCGACAAATGTGTTTGAATAGGCGGTTTTAATGACATTGCTTGTGCGTGAATACATCCCGATTTTCTTCTTAGTAACTCTGTGGGATACGCGTATTTTTCTCATGTCCTCGTCAGGTAATAGGGTAATTCTTGCCTTACAAAGGTTTTCTACAGCAACAAAAAGTGATTCAATAAATGGGCGGTAGCGTTTTTGCTCTAGATCATAGTTAGCAGATTTCATAAACTCCGTGGCTATATCATAAAATCCCTTCGACTTGGAAACGTCATACAAGAAGCTGAACCCGACAAACCAGCCCTTTGATAACCGTAATATCGTGATATGCCCAAAATCGCTCTCTTCTTTCAGTAGCCTGATTGAGTGGATGTCATCAACATCCTTATCGAGTAGCTGCTCTCCCTTCTCGTTCTTTCTATTGATTTTTGCCTTTACCACGGCCTTAACTTCTTCGTTCAATCTTATAATCTGGGTTCCGTCGACAGAAAATAGTACTTGGGCAGACCTTAATATAAACCCATCAGTCAGTTTTCCGTTGGTTTTTCTCCTCTCTAATTCGGGGTTAACCCAATTTGTTAAGGCTTGTTCTATAAGCCTTTTTGCCATCAAGGAATCGCTGACATCCATATATTTAACGAAAACAAGGGGGTTTAAGAATGGCCGGTTCCGTGTCGTCAAGACCTTTATGGCTCTGTCCCGTCACCCCACTTTACGGAGGTAATAGTTTATCTGTTGGCAACTCGACAATTCTATTTTTGTAAGCTGTACACTAAGATCTTACTGCGTCGTTATAAACCTGTATGTTTTATCCACTTTTGGAATATCCTGGTATATTTTTGTTATGGGAGCTAAAGGTATTCCGTTTCCGTAGTAATACAAAATGTCTTGAATTATGTCTTCTAGGGTATCTATTACAAATAGTGAGTATCTCGTATCCTCTAATGGAGCTATAGTTTTATCAGATTGAAATGAGCCATCCGGTTTTGTAAAATGTTCAACTTGCTCGCCGATTTGTTTTAACCTCTTAACCAACATACTAATTTCATTTTTCTTTAATTCAGTCTTCGGATACAGAAAGTCTAAACTGTAAACAAGTTGAAATAATTCGTAGGAGTTAAATTTTTGCTCCAGAAAAGACAGAAGGTATATGAGCCACAGATCTATGTTAATTGGCGTCTTTTCTATGTGATTAAGTATGAAACATACCTTAAAAAACCCATCAAGAGTTTTTGGGATTATCTTTAAAACCATTTCCTTGTCAATGACGCGTTGCAGTAGAAAAGATAGTTTTTCTTGCTCGACTTCGATTGCTTTATGTTGAAAATCTAAAATTGCATTTTTCTTATCTACGAGATCACAAACTTTTTTTAGCCCCTTATCGACTTGCAGGATCTTTCTAAAATCTTCTTGAGAGACCCTATAAACTGGACTGTTACCCCAAGCTGCAGCAACGTCCCTTTTAGAATTATTAACTATCCATTGTGGTTCGATAATTGCATATTCATAAGTCGGCTTGACGATATATAGTATTTCTGTGTCACTTTTGGGTACTCTATGTCCGCTTGATCTATCTTTCCGTGTAATTTTTGAGATTTTGAAATCGTAATCCTTGAGTTCTTTTTTGGCGTATTGAAATTCAACATAATTGATGTTCCCGTTAGAATACTTGATAACAAAATCTGGGTCTCTAGTTATCCCCCCCTTTCTTAAAAACCAGATAAATTTATCACCTCCGAATTTCTCTACCGAAGCCTTTGAATCCTTCTCCTGAATTTTGTCTCTGAGCCATGGTAAAACTTCTAATTCGGCTATAGCCTTCTGTTTCATATCCTTCCGATATTCTAGGTATGTCCTAGATTTAATATCACTTGATTGTGCATATATTGTTTTCGTATCTAGATCCATAAGTTTAGTCAAATAACTTGCCCTGAAAATTGCTCAAATTTTTAATTGCTGCTTCAGCTATCTCAGGTACTATTTCGTACCCCACACCGTTTCTTTTTAAATCTGCGGATGCTTTTAGAGTTGTGCCACTACCCAAAAATGGATCCAACACCGTTTCTCCGACAAAGCTGAAGGCTTTAATAATTCTATACGGCAACTCGTATGGGAAGGGAGCCACATGAGATCTATTGTCCCCGCTACTTTGTGGCTTCATTACCCAAACATCAGTGTTTTTTATGGAAAGCCAAAACTCTTTATCAATCTTGGACGCCGCCTTTTGTTCTTTTGACACATGTCCGTATTTATTAAAGCCTTTTTTGTTCGGTTTGTTGAATTCCAAAATGAACTCATGCATATTATTTATTAAGATTCCACCTGGGTACGGGTATGTCCCGAAATGTGCTCTAACCCCGTGTGTTTTATGCCATACTATATCTCTTTTAAAAATAAAGCCAATTTTCACCATCTCATCTATTGTCCTGCCAACTAAATTTAAAGATCTGAAACTGCCGCAATCTCTTATTGGAAGATTCATAATATTAATAAATGATTTTCTTCCTGGTTGTAAAACTCTGAAAACCTCCCTCCAAACAGCGCTGATTTTCTCAAACCATTCGTTTAGGTTGTGTACATCGCCCAAATCATCTTTGATATGTTCTTTAGTGTACATTTTCGCGTCAAAATAAGGGGGGGAAGTAACCATCAAATGAGTAGAGTCATTTTCTAGTTCCTCCATATTCATCGCGTTTTTAACAAAAATCTTTTGAGTTGTGTTGTTAATATTCAATACGCTTTCGGGTGGTATCTCTATTTTTTCATTACTCACATTTCTGGTTGGGCTACTTGATTCATATTTTTTTAAATCCTGTAAGTCTAAACGTTTCTGCCCGCTTGCAGACACAATACACCCGATCTTATTTGCTCTAACCAGGCTATGTATCTTTTCTACCGAAACGCCTAAATACTTTGCTGCTTCAGTTGAGGATAAGTACTTTCTTTCTTCGTAGTCGTTCATAAACTTATTTATGCAGTTTTAATAATTCATCAGCCGGGATGTTGAAGTTTTAACAGGTTATTGCGTAATCTCGACCGTGGTTTGATTGTCCCGCTAGACTCAAATTTTACCACTGTTTTAAAAGAAACATTAGCAAATTTAGGAAGCCACCCTGGGAACGCGGCGCTTTTGCAAATGTTGCTTCCCATTTACGTTCGTGGGTTTACCTTCTAATTTCGATAGCCGTTTCCCAGTTTTCTTCGTTTCCGGTTAAAAGCCAAAGAGCCATCAGCCCTATCCTACCAAACCTAGCCATTTTAAGAAAGTTTGGGAGTTTGGTGCTTCTGGATTTTGTAACTCGGCTTGAAAATCACCAGTTGTTACAAATTATAAGTTTGCAAACTGGACCTTTCGCTAGTAAAATCAGGCTAGACTTACTAGCTCATAAAGGAGGAAGAGATGGAAGTTAGTAAACTTCAACCCAATGGAATATACCTTCTCAAAGTGGCGACTAACGTGGTTTTGTCCGATAACCGAAGACCCGACCTGCCGGAAGGTACAATTCTAAAGTACTCGAAGCACCAATCAGATAGTCGGAACTCTTATCACTTCATAGTAGCCTCGGGTGAGCACGAAGGAGAAGAAATCGGGCTAACCAGCTACTGGGTGGAGCACTACGTAGTACTACAAGAAGGAGGTCAAGAATGAAAGCGAGTGAGCTGCAAGTGGATTGCATTTATATCACTGGGAACGAGGCCATGGTCGTGGTCGAAGCAGGTGAAACGAGACGAGGGGTCACCCTTCCCAGTGGGACCTGTCTCCAATACCAAGGCTGGAGAGGGGAGGAAGGTAGGCAACTTTGCGCCTTCACTCTCAAATCCGGGATTGGTGCGGGCCTAACTGCTTTGGTGGGTAGCTATATTCTCCAGCGGCTTCAACTCGAGCCCTGCCCCTAGTAATAAAAAGCCCTGCTTCCTGCTCTTCAACATACAAACAGGGCTTTACTTCATTACGACCATCTTCTTTAAGTGCCCCCCTAACAAACCCCACCACTTCGAGAAAGTTTTGAGCCCACTAGTTGCCAGTTGTCAGTAGCCAGTAGTCAGTTACTAGCTACCAGCTACCAGCTGCCAGCTGTTGGCTACCGGCTATTGTGTTCCGTAGTGAGTTTTTGACATAGTGAGTTTTCGATCGCAAACGGGATATGTGAAAGTTTTAAAATCAATCTTCCAGTACCGTTGACGCTACAACGGTACCGCTGCCCCACCCTTCGCTTTTTGTTATACTCAAACCACTCCTATGGACTTTACAGTCTCCTACTCCCTAGAAAAGGATCTCCAAAACTACCTCCAGGCCGGATGGCAGTTTACCTACTCAAAGCAGGGGCGGGAAGACATTCAAGAGCGACTCCTAAAAAGATTTCCAGAAAGCTTTCGAGACTCTTTACAGCAGGCCCCGGATGAAGCTGCGGCTAAAAAGGTGGTTGAGGAGTGGCTAGCTTCCCAAGATGACGAGTACCGCCGACTGACCGAGTTGACCGTGGAAATGGTGCAGCAAGTGCTTGACCGCGAGAAGGCTAATATTGTTCAGACGCTGGAGTCTGTGTATAACGAAAACTTCCCTTTCGATAAGGTCTCCGTGTATGTCACCACCCTTCCCATCAACCCCTACAACTTTGAAGAGCGGTGGTTTATGATCGGCCGCGTGGCCAGCGTGCCAGAGATGGTGCGTATCGCTAAACACGAGCTGAACCACTTTATGTTTTACTATTACTTCTTAGAAAAGTTGGCTAAGCGAGGGATGAGTAAGGAAAAAAGAGAAGAACTAAAAGAGGCTTTGGCTATTCTCACCAATCCGGAAGGCACTGACAAACCGGCGGTAAAAGAGCTGGAAAATTTCATCAAGCCCCTGGCGGGCAAACCGGTCAGAGAAATTATTGAGGCCTGCGGGCAAGCAGGGCTACTTTAGAGGCTCACCTCAACTCGAACTACCTCTTCCGTTCACCTCTTCCGTTCCCGGAACGGAACAAGACCGTAACAGCAACCTTTTACGTTACGCCCCTCGGTCCGCTAAGCGGCCTTTAAATGTTTTATTTTGGACTGACGATCTGGCTATGAACACAAACGATGACCGAACGGTCATCTTCTGTGTTATGGAAAAGATGATAACAGCGGTATCTCCAAACATCCCCAAACCCTTCGAGCTTAAATACCTCGTCCTAAAGCAAACCACCTTAAGAAACTTGAAGTAAGCTAGAGGTGTATAATTTTTCAATGGCGGAATCGGAATCTTTACAGCTGGCAAAGGAGTTTTTTGGCCAAGAGGTGGAGGTGGTGATCGACCGACCTTTAGGCAGCAAGCACCCTAAGTATGGGTTTGTGTACGAGGTCAATTACGGCTTTGTTCCCAACACCAAAGCTCCCGATGGCCAGGAGTTGGATGCATATTTCCTAGGGGTCAAGACTTCAGTCGAGAAAGCAACTGGCATCGTTAAAGCCATCATCCACCGTCTTAAAGACGACGACGATAAGTTGGTGGTGATGCCGCCAGAAGTGGAAATGGCGGACGCAGAAATCTTACGAGCGGTGCAGTTTATGGAAAAGTGGTTTGAGCACGAGCTTGTTCGGTAGTTTAAAAACCCCCTTAAAGATTCTAAACAGTGACTGGTTCTCTTTTCTTGACTTTATAATTAATATTGACCACTTGGTCCCCGCTATCAAGAAAAGCGTCGATGATTTTTTCCACTACCTCGTAATTCACGACCGTCTCACCTTCATGCACTCTAATAATCTCGCCTTTGGAGAGGGGAATGCCGCCGACCATTTCTTCTGACTTTTGATTTTCACCGTCCTCAAAAACTACTTTGGTCGTTTTTTTGATCACTACTGATCACCCCCTGCCACTTTCTTCTCTAGCCCATCGTGAACGGCATCGTACAAAGCCAACATAGCTGGCTCATCTTTAAAGAATTTCTCAGAGTTGCGATTAAGATTAAAGGTAAGTTCTTCTTTGGACCAAGTACTTAGATCGGCCACCAAATGCTGATTGATGACATCAATCACATCCAGCATTTTTACAAAGAGCGCTTCCTTAGTTTTTCGATCTTCGTATTCCTGCCACAAAGCCAAAATTGCCTTTTGCCTTTCAGTCGGCAAGGTTTGGGTGATTTTCTCTACCGCCTCCTTTTCGGCTTCGTACTTGCCATCCCGAGCGGCAAAAGCGGGAATGTCGCCGGTGATAATTTCCCCTAGGTCATGAACAGCAATCAGTTCGAAGACTCGCCGCAAATCTACCGGCTGCTTTAGCTCCGGCGCCAAAGCGATGGCCATCAAGGCCATGTGCCAGGAATGTTCCGCTACGCTTTCCTGTCGGCTAATATCGTCGGTCCAGGAATGGCGAAGGACGGCCTTGAGGTGCTGGGTATGGGCTAAGAATTTGAGGATATTCGATGTTTGCATGCTTCCTATTCTAGCAAGAGCGGGGAGTTTCCGTTCCCGGAACGGGACGGGGTCGCAACAGCAGCCTTTTTCACCCTTTGGCCCGCTTAGTGGGCCTTCGAATGTTTTATGTTCGACTAACGACTTGGCTACGAACACAAACGATGACCGTTCGGTCATCTTCTGTGTTATGGAGATTTTGACAGCAGTAGGAATCCCGTACACCCCCGAGGTGTAGTTACGAACGGGGGCTCACCTCGGGAGTGTTAGCTTAAAAAGAGGATTTTTTCCACTTCTTGCATAGGCAAAAGGCCCCAACCGATTCTACCAGATCGTTACCGGTGGGTTGGGTTCTAAGTTTGCCAATGGCGCCTTTCTGTATTAAAATCGGGCCAAACTTAACACCCCCATAGAGGAGGGAGAGATGAAGACCGACCAATTAGAGGAGGGCAAAGTGTACTACCTAACGATTGGTTCCCAAGTCGCGGTAAATAGAAGGAGGGTGGATTTGCCCAGAGGAACGAACCTGAGATACGCAGGGGGTGTAGCCTATCTGAGCAAACTCCACCCCTTCGAAGTGATTTCGGGCACCCACTCGGGAGGCAGGTGCTGGCTATCCGACGACTGGGTTGCAAATTACCTAGCGTCAAGATAGCCCAAGCCCCTTCAACACCTCGCTTCTAGTAACAAAGAGCCCTGCTTTTGCCAAAAACACAAGCAGGGCTCTACTTTATTCCGCGCCATTTAAAGGCTCGCCAAGCTTTGGCTACCAGCAGCCAGTAGTTAATCTCTAGCTATCAGCTACTAGCTGCCAGCTGCAAGTTAACAACTAAAAAGGAAACTTAGGCAGAGGTTCAATGTTGACTAGACGGGATACCTAGGGGCGACGGGAGCTTTTAAAGAACCGCCTCCCCGGGGGACTGGCGGCCAGCTTCTTTTCGGCCTTTTCTAAACCTTTGTCTAACTTCTTCTTGGCTGGTTTAACGGCATCTTCCACCGCTTCCAAAGCGTCTTCCACGAAAGCGCTCATATCCTCCGCTAGGTCTCCGGCTTTTTCTTGCACCAACCCCGGAGTCTCTTCTAATTTTTCCCACTGATCCCCGGCCATTTGGGCGATCTCTTTAACTGCCGGACCCACCTTGTCCTTAGCTTCCTTCAGAGCCGGGCCGACTTTTTCTTTAACCTCATCTACCATCGGTCCCATTGTTTCTGACAAGTCCTTGGCCGCCTGACGCGCCTTGCCTTCTAGCTCCTTAGTGGTCTTTTTCACTTTTTTACGGGTCTCTTCCCCGGCCGCCGGGGCAAAAAGAACCCCCAGGGCCGCCCCCATCACCGCCCCAAAAATAGCTCCCGCAAAAAACCCGGGACCAGAATCACTCCGTCTCGACATCTTCGTCCTCCCCACGGGCCCGCAGACCCTTCAAAAACTTAACCGCCTTAAAGCCTTCTACAGCCGCGCTAATAGCCGCGCTGGCACTCATAACCGGGTTAGCCACGGCGGCACTAACCTCGTTAGCCGTATCCAAAATGGCGTTCACCTTTTGCAAAGTCGCCCGAACATCTTTGAGAACGAGGACAATATAGACCCCTACAAAGAGGAGATTAACAGTCAACAGGGCGATGATGAAGATAAGTAAAGTGTTGGTATCCATGGGCAGTTTTCTCTGGTCTATCTTTTCATCTCTTACTTCCGCTTGTCAAGAATCTCTTTGGCGAAAGCTGCCAGCTGTCAGCTGCCAGTTGCCAGTTAACCAAGCGTTCTAACTGGCTACTGACTACTGATAACTAACCACTAATCACAGCTCTGCGCAACTGGTAAACTGGTCGTAAACACAGCCTGTTTCCTGATAGACCCCACAACGGATCTGGGTAATGATTTTGGCCCGACCCGGTGGGCAGTCGTCACAAGTAGCCCAAGACTCACCTTCGCAATGCTGATCCTCACACAAGCGCTTGCCCTGGCAAAAGATTCTCCCTCCAGTTCGCCCGGCCGCCGAAGAGCGCAGATCTTGACTTTCCCCGGTAAGGGTGATCGTCACCACTGTGGCCAGCGACAAAAAAAGGAGGGTTAGGATCTTAAAGGCGCCATCCGCTGTCTCTCCTGCCAAAGAGAGAGGCAAAAACCTTTTAGGAGACTCTTTTTGCCGGGCCCGGCGAGCGGACTCCCGAGCTAGGGTTGACCGGCGCGCCCACGGACCTTTCTGATACCACGGTTTTTTAAGCATTACTGTTTTTCCGCTTCCTGAGCCGACGGAGTCGCCGGCACTTCCGGCTTCTCGATCGCCTCCCCAGCCACCCGAGGTAGCTCCTCGGCCAGAACGGTTACCTGTCGAGAGACCTGCCGTTGCCTACCTAACTTGTTAACAGCCACAAAATTCAAAACATTCAAGCCAGCGTTTAAAGACACCTTGGTACTAAAACTACCATCCTCATTCAGGATCAGGCGCTGGCCGTTGATGGTCAAAACCGCATCCTGGTTAGTTGTCCCCCAGATCTCCACCTCCCTCTCCCGAATAGTCAAACCCTCACTAGGGTTAATTACTGTCAACTCAGGTGGTCCGGCAAAGGCCAGGTATCGCCAACCCAAGTACCCTAGAAACAACAGAATAAAAAGTCCAGACAGAGCGGTAACCACCAACCCAGGGGTTAACACCACCCTGGGTAAAGTGAGGGGTTGGGGTGGCAAAGCCGGTCTTTCCTCTCCTAAAGGCTCATATTCTCGACGCCAAAAGGCCAAAACTTCGTCGACCTTAAGATCCAGAAAACTGGCGTAATTTTTTAAAAAACCCCGCAAGTGGGCCGCGCTGTCAAAGGCCTGCCAGTCCCCCTTTTCCAGCGCCTCCAAAAAGCGAGTTTGAATCTTCAAAATACGGGAAACATCCTCCAGCTCCCAACCCTTCCGCCGTCTGGCCTCCTGAAGAATTTTCCCCACTGTTAGCATTAGTAATCCTCCTGTAAGGGTTCCTCCTCCAGGGGAGCCCCAGCAGGAACCCCCGACCTACCAGTAACTGACTCCGGGTTGGTAACCAGAACCTCGCGCGGCTTACTACCGTCGGCCGGGCCAACCACGCCAGCCGCTTCTAGCTGATCCAACAGCCGAGCCGCCCGAGCGTAGCCTATCTTAAGACGCCTCTGAAGCAACGAGGCAGACGCCCGCTCGTAACTACAAATAACGCTGACCGCCTCTTCAAACATATCATCCCGCTCCCCCTCTACCCCACTCAAATCCGACCCTTCCGAACCAGTGTAGTTGGTCACTTCCTCCTGGTATTCTGGAGGCATAGGCGACTGCTTCAAAAACTTAATCAGACGACCCAGTTCCTGGTCGGTAATGAGAGCCCCCTGAATACGGACCGGCTTAGAAGCGTCTGGAGGAACATAGAGCATATCTCCCCTCCCCAAAAGTTTTTCCGCCCCCACCTGATCCAAAATAACTCGTGAATCCACCTGGGAAGTAACGTTAAAGGCAACTCGGCAAGGAATATTGGCCTTAATTAACCCCGTGAGCACATCCACCGATGGTCTTTGGGTAGCCAAGACTAAGTGAATGCCGGTCGCTCTGGCCATTTGGGCCAAGCGACAAATGGCCCGCTCAATCTCTACTGGGGCAGTCACCATTAGGTCTGCCAACTCGTCCACAAAAACCAAGATGTAGGGCAAAGCCTGAAAGCCAGACAGCTCGTTGTAAGCGTTAATATTGCGAGTTTTGGCGTTTTCAAAGAGTTTGTAGCGCCGAGTCATTTCGGAAATCAACCACTTCAAAGCCGGGCCGGTTTTGTCGGCCTCCACAATCACGGGGGTAAGCAGGTGAGGAATGTCGTTGTACTGGGGCAACTCCACCCGTTTAGGGTCGATAAGAATAAGCTTGACCTCTTGGGGAGAACACCGAAAAAGAAGGGAAGAAATAAAGGCGTGCAAACAGACCGACTTTCCCGAACCAGTAGAGCCGGCGATCAACACATGAGGCATTCTGGCAATATCGGCCACCACCGGCTGGCCAGCCACATTGTAACCCAAGGCCACCGCTAACTTGGAGGGGTGACGATGCAGTTCCTCGGAACGCAAGACATTCTTCAAAGGAACGATCTGAAGGGACAGGTTGGGGACTTCAATACCTATAAGGGACTTGCCTGGGATAGGCGCTTCAACGCGAATAGTACCCGTCGGTGAAGCTAGAGCCATAGCCAAATCGTTCTGGAGGTTGGTGATCTTGGCAATCTTGGTGCCCTGGGCCGACTCAATGGCGTACTGGGTAACCGCTGGGCCTAGGTTTACCTCCACCACCCGAGCTTTAACCCCAAAGGACTCCAGGGTTTTTTCGATAACTTGAGCGTTGGTTTTAACGTCGCCTCGATTAGCCTCGGTAGGTGGCTGATCGCTCAAAAGATCTAGCGGCGGATACTCCCAAACTTGTTGGGCATAGGGAACGTTAGTTACCGTTTCCTGCTTAAGAGGTTCCTCAGCTTTAGCCACAGACCTTAAGGGAGTCAAAGTAACCGGCTCGGCCGGTGGGGCGATAATTTCAAAAATAGGCTCCCTCTCCCCACCCTCAGAAACCGCTTCTCCTTCCAAGGATTCTTCACTCCCACCCTCGGCCTGGGAAGGCCGCCCGGCCCGCTTGGCTTTTAAAAAAGCGATCAGGTTGCGGAGAAAATAACGCTCCAAAACCTGCCCCACAAAACCAAGGACCTTCACCGTGTAGAGAATAAAGTTATCCAAAGAGGTATTCAGAAGAACAATGAGTGCTGTCACCCACAAAGCCGCCAGCACCAGCAGCCCCCCGGGAACAGAGAAGGCCTGACTAACGGCGACCCAAATAAAGCTGCCGATTAACCCACCTCGCTGCCAAAAAAATTGAACCGAAATTAAGAAGGCGAGGAAGCACAAAATCAAGCCCCCAAAAAGCCGCGGTTCAGCAAACCGGAGATGCCGCGAGCGCATCAGCATTAAACCCCCAATAACAAATAGGAAGGGTAAGAAGATAAAACCCAGGCCGACCAGTCGCCCCAGGCTATACTTCAAAAAGTCGATGGCCGACGCCCCTTCCACAAAGTAGGCTAAGGCACTTAACAATCCTAAAAGGAGAAGAAAAACTACGGCAGCCGAGCGCAGGCTATCGGGACGCAAACGGAATTTTAAGGATCGCTTTCTTCCACGGGCCATAGCGCCACCATTATGGCATAAAGCTTGGAAAGACTTCAACGACCTGGCCGAGATTCGTGGCAAAAATCCAGAAAGGGGAATCTTAAACCTCGACCATTTCGGTTAGAATAACCGGACGGCGGGCAGTCTCGGCGAAGAGGAATTTGGCCAGCTGCTTTTCCACCTGAGCTCGAATAAAGCCTCGGTCGGCCAAACGCTCTTTATTGGCGTGTAAAACATCCTCTACCAAAGTTCGGGCTTTAGCCAGTAGCTCCCCCGACTCCTTAGCATAGACAAAACCGCGAGTATTAACGGTAACGCTTCCAAAAACCAAGGAGTCCTTGTAAATTGGCACCACCACGAAAACGATGCCGTCCGCGGCTAAATTTTGCCGATCACGCAACACCACTTGACCAACATCACCGATTTTGGAACCGTCGATGTAGATGTCATTTACCTCCACCTTGGCTCCCCGCTTGGCCTCGCCCTTGTGCAAAACCAAGCCTTCCCCCTCCAAAAGCTGGAAAACGTTGGCCTCCCTTCCCCCCATTTCCCCCACCATCTGGGCATACGAGCGCATATACTTAGGCGTGCCGCCAATAGGCATAAAGTACTTCGGTTTAGCTACCGCCGCCAGCATCTCTAAATCGCCCCGACTGCCGTGGCCAGAAACATGAAGATCCTCTTGAATCTCCGAGTAAAGCACCCTCACCTTCGCCAAGGTCAGCTTGTTAATAAGGGTGTCGACTTCGTCGTACAGACCGGGGATGGGGTCAGCCGAAAAGATAACTACGGCATTAGCGTTGAGCTTGATGAACCGGTGGTCCCCATCCGCTACGCGGTACAGGGCAGAGCCGGGCTGGGCGTAGCAACCAGTGATAATGTAAACCAGCTTGTCTTGGGGGTAGCGCCCGGATTCCTCTTCCCGCACCAAAGCCTTCTTGTCTACGGTCAAATAGCCCAGCTCCCTGGCCACTTCGGTATTCTGCTGAATAGAGCGGCCGGTTAGCACCACCTTGCGGTCATGGCGCAGAGAGGCGTTAATCGCTTGTTGAATCCGAGAAATATTAGAGGAGATAGTGGTAATAAAGACTTGGGAACCGTTACAGTTGTCCAACAACCGGTTAAAAACGTCCTCGATATATCGCTCGGAGTTGGTGTAGCCAGAGTTATTAGCTCCTAGGCAATCCGAGGCCAAAAGCAGTATCCCTCGATCAGCTAGTTTGGCTAAGGTGCCGACCTCAAAAGGCTGGCCAGAGACCGGCGTCCAGTCAAACTTAAAATCGCTCACGTGAGCCACTAAACCAGCCGGAGTTTCCAGCCCGTAACCTAAGGAATCAGGCACCGAGTGATTCACGTAGAAAGGGTGAACCCGAAAATCTTGGCCAATGGCAAAAGGGCCTTTGTCCGGTTCAACCAAATGGAGCTTGACCTGGTCAAGCAGACCGGCCTCCTTAAGCTTAACTCGGAGAAAGCCCAAGACCAATTTGGAAGCGTAAACCGGCACGTTTAAATCCGGCAAAACGTAAGGCAAAGCCCCAAAGTGGTCCTCGTGACCGTGAGTAATCAGGAAAGCTTGCACTTTTTGCCGGTGCTGCAAAAGGTAAGAAATATCGGGCAAAACAGCGTCAATACCAAAAAGAATGGAATCAGGGAAGCCTATCCCGCAGTCAAGGACGAGGATTTCCTTGTCGGTTTCGTAAACATAGATGTTTTTGGTTACCCCCGTGGTTCCGCCCAGAGGAATAACCTTAAGACTGCCCCCCTGATCGGCTGAGTTTTTAAAAAATTTCATAGCTTTTCCCTAATTCAACAGGCTAATTTGATTCTCGTCAACCACCGCGCGACCGACTACCGTAAACTTCTTAGGATCCTGGCGCAAGATTTCTGGTAAGCGCCTAAACTCCTCTCTAAGAATCTGGGCCACCCCACCCGAGCGCAGAGCAGCGGCTGGATGATAAAGCGGGTAGATAGCCCAGTCGCCTACCCTCACCGGCCGGCCGTGGTCTTTAGAAATTTGCAAATCCTTAGCGAAATGCTCCAAGGCAAACCGACCTAGGGTCACTACCAGCTTCGGTCTAATAGCTTTAAGCTGCATCTGCAGGTAAGGAGAACACGCCCGCAGCTCATCCACCATCGGTTGCCTATTTTCGGGAGGCCGGCACTTAAGAACATTACCGATCCAAACTTCGCTCCTTTTTAGATTAATAGAAGTTAGCATTTCGTCCAAAAGTTTTCCAGCCGACCCGCAAAAGGGCCGCCCCTGCTGATCCTCATTAAAGCCCGGGGCCTCACCCACAAAGGCCAGGGGGCTTAAGAAGCTGCCTTCCCCAGGAACGGCTCGGGAGCGAGTCCGGTAGAGTCGGCACTGCCGGCAAGAGTTCACGGCCTGGTCAACCTTAGCTAGCAATTCTTCGTTACCCATTTTTTATGTCCCCCCTTCCACCAAGGTTTGGTCTTTTTGGCTAGAAAGCACGAAAAGTGGTCCCTTCAAAAGGCGAAAAGCCTCCGCAAAAGGCTCCGAGGAAGCACCCGGAAAGAAACTTTGGGCTAAGGCTAAGCCTTCTTCTGCCGACAAAAAGACCAAGGCCTGACCGGCCGCGGGCAGAGACGATCGGAGACCCAGCAGAGTTGAGGCTTCCAAACTGGGAAGTTCCCCCGAAGCCACTTTCTCCAGGTCTGCGACTTTTTCCGGAGCATTAGTGACCAGCAAGTAGTCACCCCAGACCTGAGCCTGCCAACCGGGCCATAAACCTTCGGGCCAGTCAGTTAATTTTTCCAAAACAAATTCCTTACCTTTAAGCTTAGCCAAAAAAACCCACTGGTTTCCCTCCCAGCCGGCCAAAGCGTAGGCGGAGCTGAGGAAACTGGCCGCCTCATCCAAGGGCAGCCCAAAACCCTGAGAAAAGTTCTCTCCCCAAACTGAAGGGAGAAAAAAAGAAGTTAACTTCTCTGGCTGAGAAGACTCCCAGTAAAAATCGACCCCTACGGGAATTTGGTGGCCCAAACGGTCCTGACCAAAAGCGGCGCTAGGCAGAGGCAAGGCTACCGTCACCACCACCGGCTGCTTTTCCGCTACTCCCTCCACCTCCGGCTGAACCAAAGAAGGAGATCGGGATCGAGTCCACCACAAACCAGCCCCCAAAGATCCCAAGAAAAGCGTGGCCCCCAGACTGACAACCACTGGCCAACGGCGGCGACCACCGCCAGACCTCAAAGCCTCCTCCGAGTGGTTGTCATCGTCAAGCTCTGGCAGCTCCTGGCCGCAAGAAAAGCAAAAACACAACTGGGAAGAAGCAATTTCCTGATGGCAGCGAGGGCAGATCCTTGACACTTAAGACTTTCCCACTAAACTTTAAGGCTTTCGGTAAGCCGGCCTTTGGTGATAGGGGGTCCGAAAACCGCTCCGTCCACCTGCGGGCCGACCGGAGCCGTAAGTCCGCCCAGAAGAGTAGGGGCGGCTACCTCCCGGTCTAGGACTAGGCCGCTCCCGCGCGTCCCCTCCAGCTGGAGGAGTCTCCAAAGCCTTCTTCGAGAGGTTAATCCTCCCCTCGGAATCAATGCCAATCACCTTGACCTTAAACTTGTCTCCCAGCTTAACCAAATCTCGAGGATTCTCCACATAATCGTAAGCCAGTTCAGAAACGTGGACCATACCTTCTTTATTGGGGAGAATCTCCATAAAAACGCCGAAGTCGAGGATCCGCTTGACCGTTCCTTCGTAGACTTCCCCTGCCTGAACCTCTTTGGTTAGCGCTTCAATCATTTCCACCGCTTTTTTGGCTCCTTCTGGGTTGGTAGAGGCAATGGAGACTAAGCCGTCTTCGCCTACGTCAATGGTTGTCTCCGTCTTGGCAATAATATCCTTGATGACCTTACCCCCAGGGCCAATAACCGCCCCAATCTGATCCACCTTAATTTGGATCTGGGTGATTCGAGGAGCATAAGGAGACAGCTCCGAGCGTGGAGAGGAGATCACTTGAGTGATCATATCTAAAACTTTCAGGCGGGCCGCCTTAGACTGACGCATAGCCTCCTCAAGAATCTCCAATCCCACCCCAGGAACCTTGATGTCCATCTGGATGGCCGTCACGGCCTCCCGGGTGCCAGTCATCTTAAAATCCATAAAGCCGTTCCAGTCTTCCACCCCAGCAATATCTGTTAGGACAGTCCACTTTTCCTGCTCGGCGTCAGTGACCAAGCCCACGGCAATTCCCGCTACTGGCTCCTTAATGGGAACACCGGCATCCATCAGGGCTAGGGTAGAACCACAAGTGGCTGCCATAGAAGAAGAACCGTTCTGGGACATAATTTCACTGACTACCAAAATAGTGTAAGGAAACTCCTCCTCAGAAGGAATGACTGGCACTAAAGCTTTCTCAGCCAACATTCCGTGACCAATCTCCCGACGGCCAGGCGACCCGAGACGACCTACCTCGCCCAAAGAGAAGGGAAGACCATTGTAGTGGTGAATATAACGCTTGGTTTCCTCACCGTACATATTCTGGATAAGCTGCTCGAGGGACCCGGAACCCAAGGTAGCCACGGTTAAAGATTGAGTCAGGCCCCGAGTGAAAAGGGCACTCCCGTGAGTCCGAGGCAAAACGCCTACAGTAGCGGATAACGGACGGATCTCGTCCATCTTCCGCCCATCCGGCCGCCGCCCTTCTTCCAAAATTAACCGGCGCACCAGCCCCTTTTCCAGCTCCTTAAGGGCAGCCGCCATATCATTCTTGGTGTACTTGCCCTCGTAAGCCTTAAAAACTGTCTCCCGCAACACGGTGTAGGCATCTACCCAATCCACTTTGTCTAGGGGAGTGACCACCATTTCCCGCAGACGCTCCTCGGCCACTTTAGTCACATCGTCCAGCAAACCTTGGGGTAAAACTTTAGGGGTATAGACATACTTCCGCTTGCCGCACTGGTCGGCAAACTCTTGAATAAACTTGGCTAAGGGAGCCGATTCGGTCAGACCATACTTGATCGCCTCCAGAACCGTGGCGTCGGGAAGACGGCTAACCCCAGCCTCCATAGCCACCACCTTCTCTTCCCGACAGGAGATGGTCAGATCCATTTCTGACTCCTCTACCTGGGCGAAAGTCGGGTTTAAAAGAAACTGCCCATCCTTGTAACCGACCCGGACGCTGGCCAGAGGCCCGCTCCAAGGGACATCAGAGATAGTCAAGGCCGCCGAAGCCGCCAGCAAACCCAAAAGAGCCGCATCGTTCTCCTGGTCGACCGAAAGAACGGTCATAATCAACTGCACTTCATCAGCGTAATCTTTGGGGAAAAGGGGCCTAATAGCATGGTCAACCAGACGGGCCGAGACGGTAGCCTCGTCGGTAGGCCGGCCTTCCCGCTTAACAAAACGCGAGGATTTGATCAATCCCCCAGCGTAAAGCCTCTCCTCGTAGTCCACTCGCAGAGGAAAGAAGTCAGCATCCTCTCGCGGCTCGTTGGCCACCACCGTAGCCAAAACCACTGTTTCCCCATACTGAGCCAGAACAGAGGCGTTAGTTTGGGGAGCCAACACACCCGTTTCCAGGCGTAGAGTCCGCCCGGCAAATTGCATCTCGGAACTTGAAGGTTGGGACATAATTCTGGACGCTTGGGTTTGAAGTATTTGGTCGATAATGAGGTTAGAACTTGAGAAGTCTAACGGTTAGACCTTCCCAACTTCAAACTTCACTATCCAACCAAGCCAAACCCCAGTGTCCTCCTTAAAACTTAAATTTCTAACCGATCTTAAGCTTCTCCGCTAACTTTTGGTACCTCTCCGCATCTTTCTTTTGCAAGTATACCAGTAATCGACGGCGCTTGTTAACCATCTGCAGCAGACCTCGACGAGAGTGGTAGTCCTTCTTGTGCCCCTTAAGGTGATCGCTTAACTCCTGAATGCGCGTCGACAAAAGGGCAATCTGCACTTCGGGACTGCCGGTATCCCCCTTGTGCTGCATAAAGTCTTTGATGATTTTTTCCTTGTCGTTCTTTTCCAAAGCCATACCCACGCGCCGAAGCGCCCCATCATTGTAACAATTTACTTTAGGGAAGGCAACTCCTGATTAGTCGTTAGGCCAGAAAGTAACAGTCGGGCTATGGCTGGGGAAGGAATAACCTTCATCCCCAGCAGCAATTTAAAGACCAGGTAGCTAATACTCTCGGGCTGCGCGAAGGAGAGACGAAGATCTCCCACTCCCTCCCCCAAACTCCCCGGCCCCAACACCAAGCTCTTCTTAAAAGAAGAGAGCTTCCCCTTCTCTGGCCCCTCAGGCCACTCTCCCGGGCTAACCGTTAAAACAACTAGCAAATCCTGAGTTAAACCGTCCAAGCTAACCTTAACTTCCTCCGCCTGCAAGGACCCCGTCACCGGAGAGAGAATCAGGTTAAAACTCTCCTCCTCGACCCGGTAATCGACCTTTTCGATAGGGGCTTTACTATAGTCAAAGCTAATAGTGAGCTGGCGCTGCCCCCACTCGGGAGTGATCAACTCGTTAAAGGGGGGCTTCGCCTCTTGAGGCCAAGTCTCCGAGGAAATCACCTGGGCTTCCCGACCGGTTTCCTTAAAGTAACCTCCTAAAGCTAGGGAGGCCAGTAAAGCCTCCCGAGATCCCGGCTGAGGGAGCAAGGCTGCTGTTTGGGCCTGAGCGATGGCAGCTACTGCCGCCTGTATATCTTCTTCCATAAATAAAAAAGCCCCTCCTGGGCAGATGCTACCATTATAGGAGGGAGAAGGGACCGCCGTCAATGAGCGGTCTCAGACTCCAGTAGCTATTAGCTTTTCACTAGCCGAAGGTAGCTGGCCACTTGAAAAACCGGCAGCTGAGGACAAGCCTAAAGAACTTCTACGGTGTCGCCTTTTTTGGCCTCGAGGAATAAGGGTTTAAGGAGAATGCCACATTCCATCTCTTTAGTGGCTTGGCTAATATCTTCTTTACCGTGTTTAAGGTTCTTGACCTTAGCGGAGTGCAGGGGAGCCTCCTCCCCCTCCCGCCGCAATTCCACCTTGTCGCCCACCCTAATCCGGCCACCCACAACCTTGGCTCCCACCACCAGATCCCCGGAGGGCAACTTAAAAGTAGCCAGTACCTCCCCCCGTCCTTTAATGGCCATCTCTTCTGCCAGGGCCATGCCCTTAAGAGCCTTCTCCGTATCCTCTAGCAACTGGTAAATGATGTTATAAGAACGGATCTCTACGTTCCGCTGCTCGGCCAAAAACTGAATGTCTTTGGGTATGCGAACGTTGAAAGCCAAAACCACCGCCCGACTAGCGCTAGCCAACAGAACATCCGACTCGGAAACGTCGCCGGTACTAGCGTGCAAAACCCGCAGCTGCTTGTCCTCTGTTTCTAACCGAAGCAAAGCCGACTGCAAAGCCCCCAAGCTACCTTCAACATCGCCTTTTAAAACCAGGTTTAGAACCGTCACCCCTTCCGCCTGCTCCTGAGCCAGGCTGGCCAGAGTAACTTTCTCAGTCAAAGTCTCCTCTGCCCGAGCCGTAAGGCTCGCCTCGGCCTCCGCCGTCCCCTTTTTAAAAAGGAGTGAACCAACTACCGGAACACCTTTTAACCCCATTAACTCGACCGGCTGAGATGGGCCGGCATCCTTTAGAGGCTTTCCGGCAAAGTTAACCAGCGATTTTACCTTGCCTTCCTGGCCGCCCACGACGATTTCCTCTCCCAGCCTAAGAGTACCGTCTCTGACCAAAACCGTGGCCAAGGACCCTTTGTGAGGGTGCAGCTGAGACTCCACCACCACCCCCTGGGGAGGCTGACTGGGGTGGGCTTCCAACTGAAGCATCTCGGCCACCAGCAAAATCATTTCCAAAAGGTGGTCTAAGCCCTGCTTAGTCTTGGCAGACACTTCAACACAAACCACTTCCCCACCCCAACCTTCTACTAGTACCCCATATTCCGCTAGCTGCTGCTTGACCTTGTTAGGATCGGCTTCAGGCAGATCCATCTTGTTGATCGCCACCAAAATCGGGGCTGCGGCCGCCCGAGCGTGGTCAATGGCTTCTTTAGTCTGCGGCATCACGCCGTCATTGGCCGCCACTACCAAAACCACTACATCAGCTGCCCGCCCACCCTGAGCCCGCATCTCTGTAAAGGCCGCGTGTCCGGGAGTGTCAATAAAAGTGATTGGCTGTCCGTTGGGGGCCGTCACCTCGTAAGCCCCAATATGCTGAGTAATTCCACCGAATTCCTTGTCGGTAACGTGACTTTCCCGAATGGCGTCCAAAAGGGAGGTCTTACCGTGGTCCACGTGACCCATGATCGTCACCACAGGAGCCCTGACGGGAACCGAGGCTGGCTGAGCTTTAGCGGCGGATTTAGATTTGGGAGAAGACTTTTTTCTAGCGGCCATTGCTGGGCTATTGTAACACACTAGCAATTAGGAACACTGGATTAAGTGGGAGTTAAGGAATGGCAACTGGCAACTAGCTAAGAACCTTTTGGATCTCTTCCCTAGCCTTAGGACCCAAACCCTTAATGGCCTGGACTTTCTCGGAATCGGTTTCACGAAGGATCTCCAAATTGGTAATACCAGCCTCCCGCAGAAGGTTGGCCACCCGAGTGCTTAAGCCAACAGCGATCAGCTCATCTTCTTGTTCAGTTACGGGAGCCGCTTTCTGGCCCCGACCCCGGGAGGGACCGCTTTCTCCCTGAATATCAATCTTCCAACCAGTCATCCTAGCCGCCAGGCGCACATTCTGACCCTCCTTACCAATGGCCAAAGAGAGCTGGTCGTCGGGCACAATCACCTTAGCCTCTTTTTTATCCTGATCCAAAATTACATCCGTCACTTTAGCTGGAGAAAGAGCGGCGGCAATAAAACGATCCGTCATCTCCGCGTAGGAAACAATGTCAATCTTTTCCTCACCAATTTCGGCAATCACCGCCTGGACCCGCACTCCCTTTTGTCCAACACATGAGCCTACTGGGTCCACATTTTTTTCGGAAGAGCGCACGGCCATCTTGGTACGGCTACCGGCCTCTCGAGCGATGGCTTCAATAGTTACCACCCCCGAAGCCACCTCCGGCACCTCTAGCATAAACAATTCCTTCACAAAACGGGGATCTGCTCTGGAGAGCATCACCTCCGGGCCGCGCGAGCCCTCTCTTATCCCCACCACTAAGGCCTTAAGGCGCTGATTAAGGCGGTAGTGTTCGCGAGGCATCTGTTCACTAGGTAAAAGCACCCCCTGAGCCCGACCCAAGTCGAGAATAACCACCCCGCTCTCCATTCGAAAAACATGCCCAGTCACTATGGAACCCACTTTAGTCTCGTACTCGCTAACCACGGCCGACTTCTCTTCCTCGCGAATCTTTTGCAAAATGACCTGCTTGGCTGTTTGGGCGGCAATCCGACCAAAACCAGAAGGAGTGACATCTTCCCCATTTTTAAAGACCCGCGCCTCCCCAGTTTGGGGATCGACTTTGGCCGTCAATTCCTCTGGCTCCCCTCCGTAATCTTTACGGTAGGCCGAGATCAGAGCAGCTTCAATAGTTAGCAACACCGCTTCCGGGGTGATCCCCCGTTCTGAACAGACTTGATTAAGAGCGGATTCAAATTCCGAAACGGCCATGGTTACCTTTCTAAAAAATAGAGGGCGAGTCCGGAGAATCTTACACGCTTTCTCGGTAGGGGTCAACTGGGGACCGGCGTACTAAGCGCCTCGCCAAGAAGGCCAACACCAAGACCAGGCCTGCTCCCATCAAAAAATGGGGCCAAAAAGCCGTTAGAGGAGCGGGATTGATGGTGAAAGTATAACGATACTCTTGGATATGGGCATCTTGCCCCACGATGATCTTTTGAGTGCCTTCTTGGGAACGGTAAGCAATGGTGACGGTGTGTTCGCCTGACTCAACGTTTAAAAAGGAGGCTAGACCGGCCTCGTTGGTGTAGGCTGTCCTGGGAGTAGAAGCTAAGGTAACTTTGGCCTTAGGGAGGGGCTGACCTTGGGGATTTAAGACCTTGATCTGGACTAGGTACCCTTCCTGGGCAGAAGGAGTGGTTTGGTCTGCGGGAAGCTTTTCCACCTCCCCAGGAGTCACCTCCAGAGGCGGGGTAGGAAACAAAGCCAAGTCCTCTTTCTCGGAGGGAGAGCCGGCCGCAGAGGAAGCCGCCGGTGAAGGCGAGGGTGCGGCTGAGGTAGAGTCTGTCTCCTGAGGCGGGGTCGCCTCTACCTGATCGTAGCCGGAAGGAGGCAGGAAGGTAACGGAGGAAGAGGGGGTAGGAGCAGCAGGCACCACTTCTTCCTGAGGAGGAGAGTAGCCAGTAGTAGTGGAGAAGGGTGAGGAGATATTGGTGGCTTGGTCTTGGTATTGGACAAAGACCGTCTTGCTGCCCTCGCCGGGAGACAGGTCCCAACCAACCGTCAGAGCTCCCGAGTCCGTCGGGTGCCATTCCCGCCAAGGAGAGTCGGTGTCATTAAACTCTGAGGAGTTGGCAAGTCGGTAGAACTTGACTCCCGAAGGATAATCCGAACCCAAGTTAAAGGTGTTGGGGTTGGGCAAAGGATCGGCCGCCGAAAGAGACAGAGTTACCCCCAGGCTGGTAGTAGCCTCCTCACCTTGATTAATGCTAATAGTCCCCGTCGGCGGAGTGCGGTCAATCTTAAAGGAGGAGGTGGAGCTGTCGGTAGAGTTACCAGCTTTATCAAAGACTTTGACATACCAAGAGTGGGTCATCTCCGATAAAGAGCTGGCTCCGTTGGGTAGGGCGTGGTCCCCTAGGGTGTAGGTAATCAGATTAGAGTCGGGACTGGAGGTGAAGTTGCCTGCGATCTGATTCCCATCGATATACAGTTGGTAGTATGAGATGCCAGTACTATTGCCCGGATCAGAGGTAATCTGCCAAATAAAGGTCGGGTTAGCTTCCCGCAGGTAAGCGTTGTGGCTGGGAGACTGAAGAGAGACGGCCGTGGGATTGGTGGTATCAATCTCGCCAAAGAGTCCAAAGACCGAGAACTGAGTGGTAGGACAGCTGATGGTCTTAGCGGAAGTATCCAGAGTACACCCCGTCAGCTGATTCCAAGAGCTGCCATCCCAGCGGTAGATGGCTAGGGTAGACTCCACCATCGTGGAGCTAATGTCACTGGCGGCGTAAGATATGGTAACTGTGACGGCTGTATCAAAAGCAGAGATGGCGGTTTGAGGGTCCGTAAGAGCCTTAAGGTCATAGAGGTGGTTGCCGATGATCGTCTTACCGGCGGGGGCGGGGGCCGTTTCTAAAACTGTGGCTGTCTCTAGCCTCTTGGTCTGAATTTGAGCATCGGCCGCAGTGTAACCCACAGGGATAGTCAAGGTTAACCCCTTAGAGTCATCATCGAGGTTGGCGACCGTTCCTCCCGCGGCTGTAGTAACAGTATCCAAAGCGGCCTTAGCCACCGAGGCACTACCCAAACAGCTAGTGGTCAACACCTGATCCTCCCCGGTAGCGGTGTTACCAGCTTGGTCCTTAGAGAGAACTCGAGCGTGGAAGGTAGTGCACTGAGGTAGAGAGGGGAGGGTGTGAATGTGGCTGGTGACTCGGGGAGTGGTGTCCGCTTCGGTAGTGGTACTACCGTAGTTAGTGTCCAGGCCATACTCTAGTTGAGAGGAGAGGGTTTCCGTAGTGGTCCAGGTGAAGGCAGCGGAGGTAGCCGCCGGAGTCGCTGAGACACTAGAGATAAAGGGAGTGGTGTTAACAGTAACGGTATTTTCTGATGGGGTGTAGTTGTGGCTGGAGAGAGTGACGGTCATAGTACCCGCTGAAGGAGCAGTGTCGAGAGTCACTAAAGCAATCCCATTGGCATTGGCCGTCCCGGTCCCTAAAAGACTAGTCCCTTGAGTGGCGGCGGCCATGGCCCCCGAAACTCCGGTTTGGACATAGAGAGTACTTCGGCTAGTCAAAGTCCTGCTCGGTACCCAGGCACTACTCAGGCTCTGAGGGACACCTGTCCACAACTCGGTCGTGGGGTCACCGAAGAGGGTCAACATTTCCAGCTGGGCAGTACGAATCGAATAGTCAGGGTAGATACTAGCGTAGTAGTGCTTAGCATGAGACAAAGCTGGACCGAGAAGGTAACCCTGAAAGGAGCTAGAGTAAGAGCTAATAAAATCCGGCCAAAAGGCGTCCACAAAGCCTTTGTTCTCGTAATCGGTGTGACCCGACCAAGTGTTACGGGTATGGGCGGCTACTCCGATTGCCCCAGCCGCCTGCCGCTGCCAGTGTTCGGCTAAAGAAGAATAACTATCATTTGAGCTCAATTCGTCAGTCTCGGTGTCAAAAAAGCCATCGTAGGCTGTAAAGCCGGAAACAAAAGGCAGCTTACTGCCGTTATTTAAAGCGTCAACATTGTCACGGCTAAAAGTAGGCAGCGACCAAGAAGTGGTACCGCTTAAACCCCTGAAATTAAGCCAAAAAACACCGGTATTAACGGCGTTAGTTATCGAAGCGGTGTTGCCGGCCCACGCAAAGCCGTTGGCATACAAAAGTTCGCTGGGCAAAGAAGAGCCGTCGCCGTAAGCGCCATTATTCCAATACAAAGAATTAGCAGGGTTGCTGGCGTAATAAATCCTTTCGATCGAGTAACCTTGGGTTAGCCAATGGTCGCGGATGTCCTCCGAGGTTTTAAGGAACGGCCTCGAATCGTAGGGGCCATTACCGTAAAATCGAGCGGCCACAGCCGCTGCGGTATAAAAGCTGTCGTCATCCACAGGGGAGCGCTCGTAATTAATAGCCTTGTTAACCATTATTTCGGCTTCCGCGGCGGAGTTAGCGCAAAAGCGGCCGACGGACAAATCGGGCAGAAGCTTAGTTCCCGTCAAACTAGTAAGGCTACCCACCTGATCAACAATAGCGTAATAAAGGTCACTAGCGTTGTACCTGCCATCGTAAGGACTTAGCCTTACATAGTGGGGTGGGATGTAAGCGGCATCACCCAAAAGCAGGATGTACTGAGGCGCGGTGGTCCAGGCGTTGTAGGCACTAACTATATAATCCCGAATATTCGTCGCCGTGGCCCCGGTCTCGCTAGTCGTTTTGACCACCGTGGAAATTCCCTTTTGCCGCCGCCAAGCCGCCAGGCTATTGGCGTACTCTTCAAAATCGGGGGCCGTGACAATCAAAAGTTGGCCGCCAGCCTCGGTGGCCTGAGCCCAGCTACCAAGTTGAGGGGCCAGGAAAAGAAAAGCCCAGCCGGCGACTAGAAGCGCCGAGCCAACCAACAAAGCACCCCCTCCCCTCCTGTCTGGCAGTTGACAAACCATAGGCCTGATTTAAGGCTAACGAAAAGAGAGGTGATGTGTCAAGGAAGAGGAGTTACTTAGTAACCCGGAACCTTTTGGCGGGAGACCACTCGCCGTAAAGCTCTCTCACTCGGATTAAATAGCGCCCTTTGGGCAAACCAGGCTGGCGCAGATACTTGTTGCCTACCACAGTAACAGGCTCGGTGGAGGTCACCGACCAATCTTTACTGCAGCTACTAAGCTCTAGTTCGTAGCCTACTAAGGCTGACCCTGCCCATTTAACTAGAAGTTTGGCGGTAGTTTTTCTAGTAAACTTTAGATTGGCGGGAGCCGACGGAGCGGCCGCTAGAGCTAAAGGACCGAAGATTTCTTTCTGACCGAGGGTGTCCAAAGCCTCTACCCAATAGTACCCCTCCGAGGGAGCCTGGGGATCGAGCAAACTATACTTTGATCCCGCCATACTTCCGGGGCTAGCCGCCGGGATAAGCTCGGTACTAACTTGCCGAGCCTCGAAAAAACTGTCGTCTTTGCTGTGGTAGATAGTAAATCCCAAATGATTAACTTCACTGGCCGTTTCCCAAAAGAGCCAAACTTCCCCGTTTTGGTAACGGTAGGCCCAACCGCCGGCTAAAGTAACAGCGTCCGGCCCATTAACCGTCAAGATGGCTTCGTAAGGGCGATGGCCGCGCCGGCTAACGGTCAGCGTTATCTGGCCCGGCGGTAAAGGAGCATCGAAAAAAACAACAGCTTGCCCGTCCTCAGCCAGCGCCTGCCCCAAAATAGTTTGCTCGTGGGTCACTACTGCTAAGGCCCCAGGTTCCGTAACAAGAACCGTCAAGGAAGGTGAGGTAACAGAAAGGTGGTCGGGGTAAGATACCGTCAGAGGCCGAGGAAGACCTGTCCAGATTTCCGAAGCCGGATCCCCAAAAAGAGTCAGCTCCTCCGTTTGGATTTTGCGAATCAGATAGTCGGGGTAGAAATGAGCGTAAAAAGCCTTAGCGTAGGTTAAAGCCGCCCCCAACCAGGGCAGAGATTCTTCGGAACCGCCAGAGTAGGCCAAAAAAGAAGGCCAAATGGCGTCCACCAACCCTTTGTTCAAATAATCGTTATGACCGGTATAGGTAGTCCGGGTGGCTGCCACCACTCCCAAACCGCCGCCGTTAAAATTCCGCTGCCAGGCTTCGGCAAAAGAGATTAGATCGCTACCGGTCCCGGTCACATCATCCGTCTCGTTGTCAAACCAGCCGGTTCGGCAGTTAAAGCTGGCCACCACGGGCAACCTGCTGCCGTTAGCCAGAGAGGCTACATCCCCTACCAAATAATTAGGCTGACCCCAGCCGGAAATGGATCCGTGATCCCGATGGTTCAGCCACAGAAGGCCGCCGTTGATAAGGTTGGTCAGGTCAGTTCTGCTTCCGCTCCAAGTAAAGCCGTTGATCCTAAGCAGCTCGGCCGGCAAGGGCTCCCCGTTCCCGTAAGGGCCAAGGTTATAATTAGTCGGGTTGGCGTTAGGAGAGGCGTAATAGACTCGGTCCACACCGTAGCCTTGGCTCAGCCAAAAATCACGGATCTCTTCGGAAGTCTTCACAAAGGGCCGATCGTCATAGTTGTCAAAATTACCGTCTTGAAAATAGGCCGCTACGGCTGCTTGGGTGTAAAAGTGGCTTTCGGCCGTGGGGTAGCGCTCGTAGTTAATGATTTTGGTCACTCGATCCTGCGCTTCATCCAAATTATCCACCGAGATTCTCCCTATAGCCAGATCAGGCAAGTAGTCGCTGCCTTCGACAGTGGCGTAATAAAGATCGGTGCCTACATATACGCCATCGTAGGGGTGCATAGTAACGTAATGGGGGGGGATAAACTCAGCGTCTCCTAGCAGAAGAACAAAAGAGGGCTTAGGGACCCAAGTTTGGTAAGCCTCGAGAATAAAACTCCTAATAGAATCGGCGGTGGCGCCGGTCTCTGCCGTAGTCGCTACTCTCGTATAGAAACCTTTTTGCCGCCGCCAGCTGGCTAAACTCTCCGCGGCAGCGGCCAACTCCGACGGAGTAATTACCAACCAGTCCGCCCCCGACGGGAGACTACGAAGAGTAGTCATCGACCCCGAAGCCGGTAGCGTCAGTTGGTTCTTTACTAAACGCTTCTGGATATTTTTAAAGAAGGGGTTACTTAAAACCTCAGACCCCCGCGTGCCTCCAGAGCAGGTGACTTCCAAGCTTAAGCTGGGGTAGTGGCGCAGGGTTTGCTTGGCGGGATTATATTGGAAAGGATAAACCTGAATCTGACGCAAAGCTACACCGCCCAAGTTTTCCTCGGGTCCAATCACCAACCTTTGGACAGGCGTCCAAGCGTCCTGGGAGTAGTAAACCTTATCCTTCACAAAACCCACGGGCGTCGCCCCCTCTAGCTCCGGCTGAGGTGGCTGCGCCGGATAGAGCAGAAAAGAGGATTGTTCTTTAAAAGAAGCCGGCGCTACCTGGCCCTGGCAGGAGCTCCCGGAGGGCACCTGGATGTAAAAGCTTAAAAACGGTAGGGCCGGGCGTCCCGGCTCCTGCTCGTCTAGGCCCCCCTCCTCCAGCTCCACAATCTGATAGGTCTGGCCCCCGTCCTTGTAGTTTCGGACCTTAAAGTTAGAGGAGTCGATTTCAAAAACCAAACGGCCGTCTTTTTCCTCTGTAAGTTTTACACCAGAATCAGAAGCCGCAGAAACCTCGAGGGGACTAACCAAAAGAACTAGGCCACCAAGAAGGGTTGTCAACAGGAGGCAAGTCAGAAGTTTTAACCCAAAGTTTCTTCCGCTAAACATAGGCCCAATAACCTGAGTGTGAAGAATATAGGGTCTCAAGGAGACTGTCAAGTGTCTCTGTTCACTCCCGGAGTGAACCTAAGCCGCCGCTACTAGCACTAGCGTTTTAGAGGTTTTGGTAGCGCTCTAAAAGTTCTTTCTGCTGGCGAGTCAATTTTTGGGGAATGGTGATCTTCAATCGGATATAGGCGTCTCCCCGTCCCCCGCCTAATTTAGGCATACCCTTGCCTCTGAGCCGGAATTCCGCTCCCGGCTGGGTACCGGCTGGGACTTTGAGTTTAACTAAACCCACCCCGCTCTCGGCCGCTGGGTCCACCACTGGCACCCGAAGCTCGTCACCCAAGATTGCTTGAATGAAAGAGATCTCCACCAAGGCGTAGATATCGTTGCCCTCCCGTACTAGCTGAGAGGATGGTCGAACCTCAAGCCTAATGTAAAGATCACCCGAAGGTAGATTTTGGGGGCCGGGCTCCCCCTGCCCGACGAAACGCAGCCTCGTGCCTGTCCTAGCCCCAGGAGGAACTTTAACTTTCATTTTTTTACCGCCGATGGTCAGCTCCTGCTCCAAACCCCGAACGGCGTCGGCAAAATCGACCGTTAAACTATACTCAAGATCTCGCCCCCGCCGAGGCCGCCGCGACCGGCCAAAGAAAAGATCGAACAGGTCTTCCCCACCCCCAAAAAGGTCCCCCAAATCAGCCTCGGCAAAATTAGGGCTGCCGCCAGAGGTGGTGTAAGTGTAGGTAAAAGGCCCCTGACGGTAGGCGTGATTTTGCGGACCCCAGGAAAAACCGCCGAAGCCTTGGCCAAAGCCGGCCGTTTGATCAAAGGCGGCCGAGCCAAATTGATCGTAAGCCTGCTTCTTCTGCGGATTAGACAAAATCGAGTAGGCTTCGTTGAGCTCCTTCATCTTAGCCTCGGCTGCCGCTTTGTCTTTGGCCACATCAGGATGATATTGCCGCGCTAGCTTGCGATAGGCCTTTTTGATTTCCTCAATCGAGGCCCCTTTGGCTATTCCCAAAATGTCGTAATAATCTCTGGGAGAGGGCATACAAAGGTAATTTTAGCATTAAAGGAAAGAAGAAGGGCACCGCTTCCAACACTGAAGGTTGCGGTGCCCAGTAACCCAATTTCGTTTCTCCCTTTCCTGTTCTACAAAAGGACTACGACGGCCTAACGATAGGGGTCCTCGACTTCCAAGGCCGATTTGGGAATGATCTTCAGCCTTACAAGTAGGCCGTCAATCAAGGAAACCCCCAAGAAAACCAGGATGATCAAAGCAATCATCAGAACCCCCATGATATCCTCACCCATCTCCCTGATTCTACGCATCGTACGCTCTCCTTTCTCTCATGAGCAGATCTCAACCTCGCCTTTTGGCGGGCATTATAAACCAGGTCTGCAAAAAGAACCACTGAGGGAGAGGGTAAATTTTAGAAAATAGAGTAAAGAGGACCGGGCTCATTCCACGGCTGGTCAGCTAAAGTGGCTAGGTAGGAGGCAGCTGCTAAGACAACCGTCACCGTCAGAACGGCCAAGGCTAACCAGCCCCACACCTTCCAAATCGCCCTGGTAGAAGGACGGCGCCAAAAATAAACCAAGATCACCCAAACGACCGCCAGAATCAAAAAGCGGTACCAGCCAAAGGCGTTGGCGATAATAAAGAAAGAAGACAGCAAAAAGAGGGCTAGACCCCACAAAAAAAGGCCGAGGCGGCGAAGCCAGACACTCCACCAGGCCCCTGCTTGCCACCGCTTTAACCAGCGACCGAGGCTAACCAACAAGGCCAAAAAAGCCACTGCCAAAAGCAGCGCCCGACCGTAGAAGCCAACCACTTGGAAGCTGTAGACCAGCCAGTAGCGGTTACCTACTACCGCCTGAACCACTAGAGGGATGAGAACTATAAAAAGAAGCACGTAGCTTAGGCCTAGGGTTACCCAACGCCGCTTCTTTTGGTTAGCTTGAGGATCGCGCCACCAGCGCAGAAAAGCGACAGGCCAGGGAGTAAAAACTATAGACATCAACCGGCAAGGTTTTTCTAAATCCATGTTGAGGAAAATTCAAAACTCGAAGTTCAAAAGTCAAAAGTTTTGAGCTTTGAGTTGTGGTTTTGCATTTTGAGTTTTGACTTTTGAGTTCCTGCTACTCCTCCACCACTTCACCTTCCACCGGCCCTTCGGGAGGCGGTTGCGGCCCGGGCTCAGGCCCTGGCTCAGCCTGACCGCTTGCTTCGCCACTAGGCGAAGTGCCAGACGAGTACATAGCCTGACCAATCTTCTGCATAGCCAAAGACAGTTCCTGAGTCTTTTGCTTTAGCTCTTCCGAAGAGGCGGTCGCCAAGACATCCCGCACCGCCTTGATCTTGCCTTCCACCTCTTGCTTCACCTCGGCGGTCACCTTATCACCAGCATCCCGCAAGGCCTTCTCGGCCGTATAGCACAGGTTGTCAGCTATGTTCCGAGCCTCAACGCTTTCTTTCTTTTGCCGGTCTTCCTCGGCGTGCAACTCCGCTTCTTTAGTCATCCTAGTTACCTCGTCTTTGGCCAAGCCAGTGGAACCCTGAATAGTAATCTTTTGCTCCTTGCCGCTGGCCTTGTCTTTGGCAGTGACATTCAAAATCCCGTTAGAATCGATGTCAAAACTAACCTCAACCTGAGGTACCCCTCGAGGGGCTGGAGGGATGCCGTCCAAGATGAATCGACCGAGGGACTTGTTGTCGGCCGCCATTTCTCGCTCCCCTTGGAGGACATGAATCTCTACCGAAGTTTGGCTATCAGCCGCTGTGGAAAAGATCTGCGATTTAGAAGTGGGGATAGTGGTATTGCGCTCGATCAAGGGAGTCCGCACCCCACCCAAGGTCTCTAAACCTAAAGTTAAGGGAGTCACATCCAAAAGCAGCACGCCCTTAGACTCTCCCCCCAAAACTCCTGCCTGAACCGCCGCCCCCACGGCCACTACCTCATCGGGGTTGACCCCCTTGTGAGGATCGCGACCAAAGTAGTCTTTGACTCTATCCACGATCTTGGGCATCCGGGTCTGACCGCCTACCAAAATAACTTCCTCCACCTCACTCGGCTTTAGGTTAGCGTCCTTAAGAGCCTGATCCACCGATTTAAAAGACCGATCCACCAAATCCTCCACCAGGTGCTCCAGCTGGGAGCGCGTGATGGTCTTAACCAAATGCTTGGGGCCGGTTTGGTCAGCCGTAATATAAGGGATGTTAATTTCCGTCTCCATCTTAGAGGAAAGCTCGATCTTGGCCTTCTCGGCTGCGTCCCGCAGTCTTTGTAAAGCCTGACGATCGGCCCGCAGATCCACTCCCTGCTCTTTTTGGAAGTCGCCTACCAGCCAGTCAATTATGCGCTGGTCAAAGTCGTCTCCGCCCAGATGAGTATCTCCCGCCGTAGCTAAAACCTGGTAAACATCTTGACCCTCTCCCCCCTCGGAGGATATTTCCAAAATGGAGACATCAAAAGTCCCCCCACCCAAGTCGTAGACCACAATCTGCTCGTTTTTATTCTTGCCCAGCCCGTAAGCCAGGGTCGAAGCGGTCGGTTCATTAATAATCCGCACCACCTCCAGCCCGGCAATCTCCCCCGCCTCCTTGGTGGCTTGCCGCTGGGCATCGTCAAAATAAGCCGGAACGGTAATGACGGCCTTGGTCACCGGCTCACCCAAATAGGCTTCAGCGTCGGCTTTGCACTTTTGTAAAATCAGAGCAGAAATTTCCTGGGGGGTAAAAGTCTTTCCTTCCACATCCACCACTGCTAGGCCGTTCTGACCTTCTTTAACAGTGTAGGGTAACCATTTAAGATCTTGCTGAACAGAAGGATCGCTAAAACGGCGGCCCATCAGCCGTTTAATAGAAAAGACGGTGTTTTTGGGATTGACAATTTGTTGCCGTTTGGCCACCCGCCCTACCAATTTTTTGATCGGATCAACTACCGAAGGAACTAGGTTCTCCCCTTCGGAACTGTGAATAACTTTGGGCCGACCGCCTTCCATCACGGCCACACAACTGTTAGTTGTTCCCAAGTCAATGCCGATTATCTTGGACATAAAATTAACTCCCCATAAATCAAATCTGATCTATCTCAAATGTCAAATGGCAAATGTCAAAGCTGTATGTTAAATGTCAAACCTGAATTAATAAAAAGTTTTGAGATTTGAGATTTAGATTTGACATTTGAGTTTTGACATTTGACATCTGTTTACCCGGAATCCTGGCTCGGGGTTTCAGGCTTCTGACCTACCCTCACTTTGGCAGGACGAATCACCTGACCTTTTATTTTATACCCTTTTTCTACTACTTCCACAACCCTTCCCTCCTCCCCAATGACGGCCTCAACAGCCTCGTGGTACTGAGGATCGAAGACTTGGCCTTCAGCTTCAATCTCCTCCACCCCCTCTTCCTGCAACAGTTTCTTAAAATCCCCAATTACCAAGCTCAAACCCTCGCTTGGAGATGCTGTCTGGGCGCGCAGAAGATTATCCATAATAGGTAAAAGCCGAATCACTAAAAGCTGACTAGCAAACTGGATCAAGGCCTCCTTTTCGGCCTCGACCCGCTTTTCCAAATTGCGGTAATCAGCCACGGCCCGCTTCCAATTCTCGGTCACCTCGGCCAGCTGAGCTTCCAAAGACTGACTTTTCGAATTATTTTCTTTATTCTCCATTTCCATCACCACTCACTAAAACCCAAGGCACTCGCAGGGGAAAGGCTCACTTTTGGCAACCCGCAGCTCCGAGCTGGTCATCGCTTAGAGAAGGCACCAGCGCTTGCCTCGGAGCGAGGCTTAGCGGTGCGAAAAGTTCCCCAACCCAGTTAAGCGCTCAGCAACCGCGGCCAAAATGAGCCTGACCCGAGAGTGCCGAGACACCCCCAATTTTACCACGACTGCCCGACCTCGCTCAAAAGTCGACCAACATAGCGAACGGCCGGAATAATTTGAGCATAATTCATTCGGTCCGGCCCCAGAACCCCCACTACGCCAGAGACTTTACCGGCCGCAAAAGGAGCCAGTATCAAACCGCAAGCTTTGAGGTTGGACAAACCCAGCTCTTCCCCAATTAAAACGGTCACTTCCTGATCCTCCTTAGCCTTACCAAAAAGATCGCGGCACAGTTCGTGGTCATCGGCCAAGTGCAAAGCGGCCCGAGTGACATCGATGTCAAAAAACTCGGGGTAGTCCAGGATCTTGGCCATACCCGAAGCCAAAAGGCGCTCGTCACTGGTCTGAACCACCGCCAAGCCAGAGGTGATCTCGGCCAACCCCACCACCGCCTGGCGAAGCATCTTTTCTAAATCGAAGCGTTCCTGCCAAAGGCGCTGTTTTAAGGAAACCTCTTGTAAAACGGGCAACTCTACCTCCTCCATCAAGGAGTTGATATAAAAACGCAAACCCAAATCGGTGGGAACACGGCCCCCCGAGGTGTGGGGCTGGGTTAAATACCCCATCTCCATCAGAGCCGCCATCTCGTTGCGAACGGTGGCTGGCGAGACTTTAAGATTATATCGCTCCACCAAATTTTGAGAACCCACTGGCTCCGAGGTAGTGATGTACTCCTCAATCACCGCCCTGAGAAGCTTGGTTTGCCTCTCACTTAACTGATCGGACATAAGGTTGTGAAGCGGGTCACGAACAAGACAAGTATAGGGCAGATCAATGGCTTGCGGCGCCTCCCGACTCCCCCTGGCAATATATTAGGAAGAGTGATAGGGAGTGTCAAGGGGTTAACCGTTAGTATCAACTTGCTGGCTTAGCACCTTAACTAGTTGAGCCTGACGCCATTCGATATTGGTATAGAGTATTCCCGGCTTATCGTTTAAGACATGATCAAAATAATATCTCGAGGGAGGAAAAACATTTTCCATAGTAAATAATTCGTCAAGGTTAATCCATTTGGCTTTACCTTCAACATCTTCCAATTTTTCGTGCTGGTACTCGGGAATAGTGGCCAAATAGACAAACGAGATCCATACCTCACCTCGGTCAAGATGATGATGAAAAGCTACCGCCTTGAGCTTAATATCTTTTAAATCAACCTCTACTCCAGCTTCCTCTTTGATCTCCCGCACGGCCGCAGTGATAGCATCTTCGTTAGAGTCAACGTGCCCTCCAGGACCGATCCAATAACCAGGGAACTACTGGCCGTGTCGCTGCGTTTAAACATCAAGACCTGACCGTTTTTAACAACGTAACATTCCGAGGCGATATTCAGCGTGTCCAGTTCATCTAAATGCTTTGGTTCTTCCACGGTTGAATTTTAGCTCATTACTCGGCCCAACTAAAGATTGATCTTTATTAGCCCCAGCTCTTGAAGAGCTAAATACGTGGCCGCGATGGTAGCGTCGGCCCAAATTCTGCCATCTTTGATCATCTCCAAAGCCTCCCGAATAGGAATTTCCAGCACCTCGATTTCCTCAGTAACATCAAGGTCTTTCGGCTCGTGCTTCTTATCGACTTTAGCCAGGAAGAGAAACAAACACCCCGTTTCTTTGGTGGGGTGATGAATCACTTTGGCCAAGGGGATAATTTCTTCAGCTCTGTAACCTGTTTCCTCCTCCAGCTCTCTTTGGGCGGCCTGGGTCGGTTCCTCAGTTTTGTCAACATAGCCGGCCGGGTACTCAATCATTATTTCCGCAATCCCGTGCTTGTATTGGCGAACAAAGACCAGTTTGTTATTTGTGGTAATCGGCACCACCATGGCTACATCTCCACTCTCCCAGACAAAATAGTCATCCAAAATTTGGCCGTTGGGCAACTGCACCTGGTCACAGCGAACCCGAAACCACCGGTTATCAAGGGCCAATGAAGATTTAAGAATTTTCCACTTTTCCATATTTTTATTTGCTGCCTTACTTGGTTAAGCGGTTGCCTTTAAAAAAGGCACTCCAGTCGCCTTCATGATATCCATTTAAGACTAGGTACAGATCTAGGTCGTACGGACTAACTGTGTTGATCCATACATCGCGAAGCTCAGGCACGTCCATCGCCTCGGGAAAGAGTGGGGCCAAATCTTCGTATCGCCCCTGAACCAAGACCTCGAGCTGGATAAGGGGTCGGGAGGAGTGGGTGGACGTAACTAGCTCGAACTTTGGCCGCCTGATTACTGAGTAGTCGGGTTCCTCCAGGGAGGCGATCTCCTCGTTTGTTCCTGGTAAGATGAAGTCCCACGGCTCGCCGGTAGGATACTGGTAGTAAAGGCAGCTTTCCTGGAGCTCGGTTCGGAGTTTCTTGATTTCCGGGTGAATTCCCCCTTCAAACCAGGGCAGGTTGAAGCCAAGGTGATCCAGTCCTCTTAAAGGTCTGTTAATTAGTCTTCTGGTAACCTCTTTCAGGCTCAGGGGTTGGGCGGGAAACGAACTCAGTCTTTCCTGGCCGGTGGTATTAGCCAGACTAACCTCTAACTGCTTCTGATCGCTTAAGATAAAACTAGCTCTTGCCTTTTCGACGTCTTCAAAATAAATACCGGCGGTCGGGTAATAGTGAGGTTGACTGGTCTTGAATTCAAGGCCGTCGGCCGTTAGGGTTCCGAACGGGGAGAGAAGTCTAGTGAGCTGCTCGGCAAAAGCGCCGTCCAGCTTGGGGAGGCGGAGGAGAATCTTCTCAAGGTAGGGCATATGCTCAAAACTAAATTCTTGTCGGTTCAGCCTTCTGAGTGGTAATTCTAGCACGGAGAGATCAACGCAGGACTAATCACCCTAACTCCCAGGGTTGACGCCGATCGCTAGAATACCTTAAGCAGTAAGTAGCGCCCCCAACCCGAAGGGTTTAGAAAGACTCTTTACCAGGCCCCCAAAACCTCTTTATTAACACAAACGATGACCGAACGGACAACGATTTCGGAACCCATTCCAAGAACAAAGAAGAACGCTATATAATAACCCCCAGTGATGGAAACTGAGAAGAATTTGGAAACGCCAAGGTTCAAAAAACTGGCCGGGCAAACAGCGGAAAATTTAGTGAGAATCTGCCAAGAACATGCCTTCAGACTTTTCCGAGACAGAAATTTCCGCGTGGCCGTGAAATTTTCCAAACTTCCTCAACTTGAAAAAGATCGAATCTTTAACGAGCTTTTGCTGGCCTCAATAACTCTGGTGATGTTTGTCCTTGAGGCTCCAGACATCAACGCCCCCGAGGAGCTCAAGACCTTTTTTGAGGAAATAAAAGAGGCTATGCCGGAAAAACTGACCGCCACTTTTGCTGGCTTGGGTGTTGAGGAAAAATATTTACGTGATTGGCGAAAATTGATCAAAATGCGCTACGAAGAATACTCTGAAGATAGGCTGGGAATGAGAAGTGCAGCCATGGAACTTGAAGAAAAAGAGGCGCCCCTGACCGTGGAAAGACTTAGAGATATTCAACTTCTTTTGCCTGCTCAGGCGGTGGGAATCGGGACGCTTTGCCATATTCGCCGCGGCCAACTTGAGGAAAATGATCCTCTGGTAAAGATAATTCTACGCTGGCTCGGCGATTTGTTTCTACCTATTCGCCTAATGACCGAGGGTAAAAGGTACAGCCCGTGGCATAGGAAATGGCTTCATGTTAAACGGTGGTTGAGCCGCCTATTCACTCCCTAAAACCGTCCTAAACGCTTCCTGGGGAATAGCCACTTTGCCAATCATCTTCATCCGCTTCTTACCTTTTTTCTGGGCTTCCAAAAGTTTGTCTTCACGATAAAGGTAACGTTTAAACCTAAGGGGGTTGAAAATGTCATCACCAAAACTTCCAGCCTAGAAACAGGCTGCCCGTCTTGCCCTACTGTCCAACCCATAAAATTGCAGGGAGAAGCGTAGCTTTCTTCAAAGATGGGGTGTCGAGAGGGTAGTGGAACGGTCGAGAGAGGTAATCTTCGTAATTCTATGAAGTCGGTGGAGGCTCACCGCAAAAACCACGGCCATCAAAGATACCTCGACGGAACACGAAGATGTGAAAAAGAAAGACTGCTAGAGTCGACAAGATCCAAATCGCTAAAAAATTAACCTTCTGCGTGAACGACTGGCGGACAACCAATCAGATAGTCTACTATTCTTTTGAAAAAATTTAAAACAAAACAAGGTAAGTAAGGTAATCAGCAAAGGGGGTCCAGCTGCTAGCACGAAGCCGTATTTTTCTCCTCCCCAAAAGAAACCCGTGATGGCAATATAAAAAATGAGGAAAGTTTGAAGTACCCAGTCGCTTGTAAAGGGAGGCACAATTTCCAAGTGTGTCTCGCAAACGCTAATCCATGAAGGATAGGGGTAAACAAACACTGAAGCTGCGAAAAGTGCAGCCATCAACAACCATTTCTGGAAAGTCTTCTTTGAGGCAACACTCTTCGTAACATTCTCCATCAAGCTGATTTATACCATGAGATACAAAAGATTTAAATTCCTAAACCCGAAGGGTCTCGGGGCCCGTCATTTAAAACTGATATCTTTAATGATAGAATCCCAAATAATGGCAAGTAAATTGCTAGAAAAGATTACCCCCAAGCTAATCTTGCTAATATGGTTGGGGCTTTTTTTTGCTGGGGTTGGCTTTATCTACCTTCTCCCCTTGCCTTATTCTGACCTACTAGGTATTTTCACCCACGCTGGACTTATCATCACCGTATTCATCATAAGTAATCTGGACTTGTACACCCTGAAATTCTGCTCTCTAAACCCAGGTTTTTCCCCCGCCCAGTACAGCCTTGTTCTTTACCCCTGCCCTTTCGCGATCCTGTTGGGAGTAATATTTCTTCTCGCCTTAAGGAAAGAGAAGAGATTGCACAAGAAAGTTGGCTTCTGGTGGTACTTAGCTTTAATCACCACCGTAATCGTTATCGTCAACGCTACTGCAGAACTCTTCAACTACTTCTGCTATCCTATTCGTTTCTAAAAAATAAAAAGGCAGCCTCTCAAGGTTTAAAAAAACCTGTGTTGGGGCTGCTTTGGTTAGGTATTTTCCTAATAGTGTTTTTGTTAACGACAGTAGTTGGAGCCGTCCACCCAGAAATCCAGTGACCCTCGTTCGGGGTTGTTAAGAGTCAGATGAATCTGCGAGAGGCAACTCCCGTTTTGACAGATCCAGACCGCACAATCCAGGCCCTTGTTTGGATCTATCGGCAACCACCAAAACTTGTAGGCACCGTCCTCGTCCGACGTCGAGCTCCCACCCCAAGCGTGTCGGCCGTCGGTGGAGCCCAGGCAGATAGTAACACCTTGCTTGACTTTACCGGTCTGCCGATCATAAACATGACCCCAAACCCTACCGATGTTTTGGACCGGTGGGGTAGGAGTGGGAGTAGGTGTTGGCCCAGGTGGAGTAAGCAGCAAAGGCAAGGCTGTGGACTTTACCTTCAGGACTCTTACCCAAGTTTTGGCGGTATTGATACCGTCGGTCACCAGCGCCTCTAACCGGTAGGATCCGAGGGGCAGAGAAGTCGTCTCCCAAAGGTAGAAACTTTCCGCCAGGTCGTCGGCCAGAGGCCAGATCTGGTCTCCGCTTTCGTTGTAGGCGGTGAGAGAGCAAACCACCTGGTCGCCATCCGGATCAGCAGTCTGCCACTGGATCAGCACTTGTCCCTCGGCTAGAGTGGTGCCCGTGATGGGGCTGGTGACAGCCACTGTGGGCGGGTGAGCCGAAACCCTTCGACTAAAGATGGGGGCTGGCCCACGCCGCAGCCGAATCTCTCCCACTCCTTTAGAGTACGGAGCCACTAAGGAAAGAGGCGCAATCTCCTGCCTCTCACCGTTTAGATCGAAGAGATCAGCGAATCCTCTGGCGTAGATGATTTGCCCAGACGCGTTGAGGTACTCCAAGGTGAAGTCTTCTCCGCTGCGCATCTGATCAATGTCCGGTTCGGCTCCCTCGAGGATATACCACGGCAGCATCTCCACTTGGCCATCGGCCAAAAGCACCGCCGTAATAAGGATTTGCTTACTTTCGCCGGCGGCTTGAGCGCTGCTGGCAGATGCGGCAACTGCGGCTTGATGAGCGATTTGGGTATAGTGTTCGGGCAATAACCAGCGATCGTCGGTCCACTGCGAGTCAGGAACATAGTTGTTCCACATTAAGTCCATAACATAGCGACCGGGACTTTCCGACTCCACTCGCTTGTTAACAACATCCAAAGCCGAGGTGATTGATTGCAGCGAGGTGGCCTCCCCAAACCCGAAGCTGTGCCCCAGCTCGTGCCCGGCCAGCCAGCCGGGGGTGTGGCCGGTGTACGGGACAACGACAAGTTCTCCCCCGGCGTAGAGAGGAAAGTTGAACCGCGCCTCGGCCACCGGCACGTTTGGCCTATCCTGGTGATCAAAGCCCCACGCACCTTGCAGAGGCGGCCCTACGCGACGGGCAAACCAGCCTTCGGGCATTAGGAACAACAACCGGTCGGCCGGGTAAGCCCGCTTGCTCCACTTGGAGTGCTGGTCAACCACCCACGCCCAGAGGTGCCTTCTTTCCAATAAACCTGTTGGAGGAGGCCACTGTAGGGGCCACCACCAAGGTTTATCTTTAGTGCTCTCCTCCCTCTTCTCCTCCGTCACCACCAGCCGAGCCTCGCCTTCATCGGCGAGGGGAAAGCAGGCTTGGAAGAAGGCTTGAGTGTTGGCGACCGTCTTGGCGACCTTGTCGCCCTTTTCCTGCCCCAACATCTCCCAATCGGCGGGAATGCACAAGATTCTAAACTGGGCTTGCTCACCCCACTGGAGAGCGAGAACATCCTCCCAACTGGTGTGAACTTGCGGGTCGAGATCAGGGTGGCTGATCCGCGCCTCGATCGGGTAGATGTCTGTCCCTGCGCTTTGAGGCACAAGCTGACGATTAGGAGCGAAGAAATACAAAGTGCGCCGACAATCGCCCTCTGGCAGATCGAGGGTAGTGTGAGGGGTAGTAAGCTGCCACTCGGTTTCGACCGTGGCTTCTTCCTTAAGGTAGAAAGTGTTGGTAGAAAAGCCATTGGCTTTCACCCGAAGGCTTAAGCCAGATAACTCTGACCTTCCCTGCTTGATGACTTCCACCTCGATGGCGGTTTCTTTGTCCTTGATCAAAGGCGAAGCGCGCACCGACTGGATCGCCCCGACATAACCGAAGCTGATCTCTGCCGAGAGAGGCACAAATCGGTAAAGCCCCTCCGTCGTTCCAGCAAAGAGCCAAGTCTGATTATCATCTTCGGCGGTAGCTAGCGAGCGGATAGTGGTATCTTCCAAGCCCGCATCCATCGAAGACCACGAGGCTCCTCGATCGCTGGAGACCCTGACACCATTGGTAGAGCCCCCCCACCGGTTGTTCCAGTCGTACCCAAAAAAGACTGTGCTGTCCGACTGGTATTGGGGTGAGGCAACCAAGCTCCAGACCGTCTCGTCACCTCCAAGATCTGCTCCCAGCAACCAGCTTTGACCTCCGTTGAGTGAGCGCACCAGCCGAGCGTCGCCGAGGATACTGTCAGCCACTCCCAGAAAGATATCGGTGGGAGAGGCAGCCAGAACGCGGGTAAGGACACGCTGATCGAAGAGGCCGCCCACTTGATACTGGACAACCCAGCCGCTGTTGTCCGCCTTTCGTTTGAACAGAGCATTCTTCAGCAGGGCCCAGATATTAGTAGGATCTTGGGCATAGGCCGGAGGCAGGGAGATATCCATAAACTCCCCCCCTCCGGTGACTGTGAGGTACCGCGACCAAGATTCTCCGCCATTTTCGCTGAGGTAGAGATGGGGTTTGCCTTCGTGCTGGAGGCCAACAAACACCTTTCGATCGTTTGTGTAGTTGGGAGAGATGGCGATAGTTCGCACATCAAGGCTAGGCAAGCCTGAGTCGGCCGCTGCCCAGCTGCCTCCGCCATCGGAGGATTTGTATACTCCTTGGTTATCCAAGGCAAGAAAGAGGGTCCGATCGGCAGCAAAGGCCGGCGAGATCACCAAGTCCATTACCAACAAAGAGGGTAATCCCTGATTGACCTGTTGCCAATGATCTCCGAGGTCGGGGCTCCGCCAGACTCCGCCATGGGAGGTGCCGGCAAAGACAGTGGCGTCCTCGTCGAAGGCCGGCGAGACCGCCAAAGCTAAGATCCACCCCTGTCCGGCTGGCAAAGAACACTTCTGCCAGGCCCCGCGAGGTCCAGGGGTCAAGGTCGAGGTGGCTAAACCGAACTTCGGCAAGGCTAGGACCAAAAAAGACGCAAGCGAAAGCCCTAAGGCTAATGCTGGTAACAACCGTATTCTCTTGTTCATGTGCATCTTCTCCTTTTCTTTTCTTTCTTACTGCTGTAGGGAAATACCTATTGAGGTAGGGTAACCACACTTATAGGGTAAAGTCAAGAAGAGGATAAAACCGCCCGAAAAGCTTCTTGGGGAATGGCCACCTGGCCAAACATTTTCATCCGTTTCTTCCCCTTCTTTTGGGCTTCCAAAAGTTTGTCTTTACGCTCCCGATGCCCTCCATATAGCTTGGCGGTGACATCTTTACGCAGAGCCGGCACCGTCTCCCGAGCCAGGATCTTACCACCCAAGGCCGCTTGCAAAGCCACCGGAAACTGCTGGGGAGGAATCACCTCTTTGAGTTTAACAACCAGCTGGCGCCCTACCCTGTCTGCCTTCTCTTTAATGACGATCTGGGACAGAGGCTCGACTAACTCCTGATGGACGTAGACATCTAACCTCACCGCCTCGGCCGGCCGGAAGTCCAAAAACTCCCAATCCAAAGAAGCGTAGCCCGCCGAAATCGATTTTAAGCGGTCGAAAAAATCTACCATCATTTCGGATAGCGGCATTTCGTAAATGAGCTGCACCGTTTGAGACGAGCCTAAGTAATTCATCTCTTTATAAAGCGCCCGCTTTTCTTCCGAAAGTTTCATCACCGCCCCGATGTATTCTGACGGAGAGTAAATTATCAGCCTCACCCACGGCTCTCGAATCTCTTTTATTTGGGTAGGGTCCGGCAACTCGGCAGCGCAGTTAACTGTGAGCTGTTTTCCTGAAGTTAACAAGACTTCGTAAACTACATTAGGGGTGGTGGAGACAAGGTCCAAATCAAACTCCCTCTCTAACCTCTCTTGAACCACCTCGGCGTGAAGCAACCCCAAAAAGCCACCCCGAAAGCCGTTGCCCAAGGCCGGCGAGGACTCGGGAGCGTAAGTGAAGGAAGAATCAGTTAGATGCAGCTTGCCCAAAGCTTGGCGCAGTTTGAGGTAATCTTGGTTATCAATCGGGTACAACCCGGCAAAAACCATGGGCTTGGGCTCATGGTATCCAGGCAGAGGTTGAACCTCTCGAAGAGGTTCAACCTCCAAGAGGGTATCTCCCACCCGCACCTGGTCTACATCTTTAAAACCGGTGGCCACGTACCCCACTTCCCCCAAACTCAGCTCGGTTAAAACTCTGGCGTCGGGCGAGAAACAGCCCACTTCCAATGGCTCAAACTCTACCCCAGTTCGGTAAAACCTCAGCCTTTCCCCACTCCCCATCGAGATTCTGCCACTAACAACTTTCACTACCGCCACCACGCCCTTGTGTTCGTCATAGAAAGAGTCAAAGACCAAAGCTCGCAAGTTGCCAGTTGTCAGTTGATTAGTTGCCAGAGGAGATGGGATACGATCGACAATGGCTTCCAAAACTTTTTCCACTCCCTGTCCGGTTTTGGCGGAAACCTCCAGCATGTCTGCTTCTTTAAAGCCAAAAGTCTCGACCAAAGCCTTCTTGACCGCTGCCACCTGAGCGTTAGCCAGATCGACCTTGTTTATAATAGGTATCAGAGTTAAACCGGACTCTTTAGCTCTATTGACATGCGACAGGGTCTGAGCTTGAATCCCCTGGGTGGCGTCCACCACCACCAACGCCCCTTCGCAGGCGGCCAAGGAGCGGGAAACTTCGTACGAAAAATCCACGTGCCCCGGCGTATCAATGAGGTTTAGCTCATATACCTCGTCCTTTTGCTCTTTGCCTTTTTCCTTTTTACTTTCGTAAACCATCCTTACCGCCTTAAGCTTTATAGTAATCCCCTTTTCCCGCTCCAAAGACAAGCGGTCCAAAAACTGGGCCTGCATCTGCCGCGGCTCCACCGTGCCCGTCAGCTCCAATAGCCTATCCGCCAAGGTGGACTTGCCGTGGTCAATATGGGCAATAATGCAGAAATTGCGAATCTTTTTCGCTTTCATGGGGACGATTGTAGCAAAAATCCCGCCCAGGTTTACCTAAATTCCACCTCTAAGGTGGCAGGGAGCCCAGGACAGGGACAAGATTATCGGATTTGACTTTGGGTTTGGAACAGCGTAGATTCGAGTTATGGAAATTAACCTTACCCGCAAAATCATTGTGTTAGCGGCCCTCCTGGCTCTTCTGACCGGAGTCGGGTATTATCTTTACCAAAAGACTACCTCACAGCCACAAACTCCGACCCCCCCTGAGCAAAACCAGCAATCTTCTCCCTCAGGAAAAACCCCGGAACCTCAAATCACCGTTCCTGAGGGGTGGAAAGTTTTCCAGAGTCAGAAGTATGACTTCTCTGTGGGCTACCCTAAAGACTGGGTTATAGAGAGTATCGGTAAAGATAATTTAAGTATTGCAACGGTCCGAGACATTGGTCCCTTGCTGTCAGGGATGGCTGACTACGATGCTTTCATTGACGTAGGTTGTAGGCCAGATTTTGAGTACGAAACACTTCAGGAAGCAAAAGACCACAATTCTGGGCTGACTAATTGGCATAGTAGCGACGAAAGAGCAGAGTATGTCAGAGAGATTAACTTTCTGGGTCTCTTCGCTATAGAGAGAAGGGGAAGACCGATGCCGTTATCGGAACCCGGGTACAGTCTGTCTATAAATTTTATTAAAGACCGAACCTTATTTTCTATCTCCCTCTTTTCAATGTCAAAAGAAGGCTTGTTATATCACGAAGCTACCTTTAGGCAAATGCTGGAAACCTTTAGTCTTCGAGCGGTGCCTAAAGCAGAAGCGGAGACAGTCTCGACCGTTCCGCCTTTACCCGAAGGATGGAAACTATACACTAGCAAAGAGTTTGGTTTTGCTTTGGGTTACCCAACCGATGGTTACTACGCAACTGGGAACTATTTTTCGGATGATCGGGTGACTGTGTTGAATATTGAATCATTTCCTACACCGAAACAGGGTTGGTACCTTGATTTTATGGGCGAAGATGATGCCTCTATCACTGTTAGAGTCAGTGCCAATTTTCCTTACAAATCCTTGCGAGAAGCTAAAGAAAAAAGGTCGGCATTGATCGATTGGCGAACGCTTGATCCAGAAGCCGAATATGTCAAAGAAAAAATCTTTAAAGGCTATTTTGCTGTAGAAAGGTTTGGCGGCGACAGACTTGTTACGTACCGAGGTTATTCCTTATCTTTAAATTTCCTGAAGGATGGTAACTTATTCAAGTTCTATCTTTTTTCTCCGACAAAGGAGGGTCTTAAGAAGCACGAGCTGGTTTTCAGACAGATTTTTGAGACTATTTCTTTTGAAACAGAACAGTCAAACAAAAATTAACAGGTTCAGTTTAAAAATTAAAGTTCTCGATGCAATCCTTATGTCTAGGAAATATCTAATTATCGCTTTAATTTTTAGTATATTTTTGGCCTTTCCGGCAAAAGCTCTTGCTGATATCGGTGTTTTCCTAGGTCCCGGAGGTACAATTAACCCGGGAAAAGACCTGAGCCCAGTGATAATGAAAAGCGAGAGGGTTGTTTTCGAAATCCGCCCCGACAGAGGTGAAGTTTTTCCCGTTAATGAGGAAAATGACTGGGGGGTAGGGGGCTACTCTGCCCGAGTTGAAGCGGAGTTTGCGATGTACAATCCCTCCTCTTCCAGTGTTTTCGAAAGTGTTTACTTTCCTTTTCATGATGTTAGAGAGCTAGAGTATTTTTCCCCAAACTCCGAAGCTAACCAGGCTAAAAATGTTGTTGTGACTGTTAACGGGCAAAAAATTGATATCACCTACAATTATTTAGAGGTTGAGGATCCCGAGGAAAGAGTAATCGCAGGCGTTTTTAAGGCTGAGTTTCCTTCGCTTCGAGAAACGATAATTACTGTTAGCTATGATGCTTGGGCAGTCCCAGCACCGCACAGCGACTCACACGTTTTTAAGTATCTTTTAGAGACAGGAGCTTCCTGGGCCGGGTCGATAGGTGAGGGGGAGATTATCTTCGACTTTTGGATGCCATTGGGGGGTGTGGAGAAATATTTGCATGTAGTCAATGGGGATTTTCGAGTTGATGACCAGCGGTTGGTTTGGAGGTTTAAAAACCTGGAGCCGAATGCTAACAATAATATCTCTTTAAGTTTTGACGGCGTGAGTCTAGGGATCTTTGAAAAGAACCAGAGTTACTTGAAAGGATTATTAGCTAGTGACGACTTGTACTCATGTTATCCATTTTACCTTCTCCGTGATCCTAGCCTCAAACCAGATGGGGAGCTTCGCGGGTGGGAGTACGAAGATTGCAGCGTAATTAATGTTCTCAGAGGTGACGACGAGAAGAATCCTAAAGGTTTCAACGCTATACGCGAGTACGGATGGGTAGCCAAACTTGAGGAAGGCGGTTCTCGCCCTTGGTTGCATTACTTTTTCAATGGCACCTATCAGGTGAAGGAGTTAGCAATTACTCCCGGTATAGGACGAAGTATTTGGGACAAAGTAGCATCAAAAGAAGTTGTTGTTTATGACATTGTGCGGAGGCCAAGGTCCATAAAGATTGTCTACTCTGATGGTTCCGAAACCAGCACGGTTTTATCCGACAGTTTGGGCAAACCTCAGAATATCGCTCTCGCGAGTAAGGAAACTTCTAGTCTCAGGATTATTTTTGAAGATTTTTATTCTGGTGTGAGCGATGGAAACAACTATTTTGGCGTTGGCCGCCTTGCCTTTAAATTGGGGGATAAGACTTCCGATGTAAGCGAGAGTGTTTCTTTCCCTCAAATCAAAGTTTACAAAACAGATTATTCTCTTACTGGAGCAACTCAGAACGGAGGCAAAGAATCTACTGCATCTCAGTTGACCGAAAAACCGGCAGAAGCCCAAAAGTATGTGAAAGGGGGTGTAGCCGGAATTGTTAGCCAGTTAAAGGCTGTTGGAAAACCCTCGATGACTCTTCTTATGTTTGTTTTAGTTCTATTTATATCTCTGCTCTTTATTAAAAAGAGACGAATGTGACCCAGTTAGCTCTCTTATTATCGGACTTGACTTTTTAAACTAAAATACCTACAGTGGATTCAAGGAGTTTCTTATGACCAAGAAATACCTTGTTATCACGGCCTTTTTTCTTCTCATCTTAGCCCTAAGCTACGGCATTTCTCGAAGAGGCAAATCCTCAACGCCTACACAACCAAACCAGACATCGCCCGAACCTAAAGTCCCAACCTCGGAAGTTCCTGAAGACTGGCAAACGTACCGAGACGATATTTATGGACTAACCATCTCCTACCCCAAAGGTTGGGGGGTTTCCCACACCACTATCGCCGAACCGAATGACCCCCTCTACGTGATTCGTGACGAATACCGTTTCGATGGGGATGATGGAGAGGGGCTACACATCATGACTTTCCTTCTGCCTAAAGATCAGACCCTTAGGGGCTGGTTCGAGGAGTACAGGTTCCCAGAGCCAAAAGTGGAAGCTCCCGAAGAGGAGAACGCCATCATCGGTGGTCTTCCCGCTTTTATGTTGGTCGTTCCGGAGACCAGGAACTCTCCTCCAGCCTTTTGGGCATTATGGATCTCCAAAGGTTACGTCTTTTGGCTCGAGGGATCTCTCAAAACTCAAACCTTCACAAAGATCCTCGAGAGCGTGAGGTTTGAGGGAGTCGATTCCTCGTCTGCCATCACCAAACTGCCGAACTTACCGGAACTTAAATTGTGGAAATACCCTCCGCGTAAATCGGAATGAACCTTAACAACCGAATAAGGAAGTGATTTCTTAATCCAAAGCCAAAAAAAGAAAGAAAAGGGAGGTAATTAAAATGTTGAGGAGAAGACTTGCCGTAGCTCTTGGCCTGCTGGCGGTTATCGCTCTTGGTTTAGCCCAAAGCTTTGACATCAGCTTAGCCCAGGAGGTAAAGCAAAACACAATTGAATATGTATCGGAAGGTTGGCGTCTTTTCGAAGACACAATCCACGGCTTCACCATCTCTTATCCGAATGATTGGAAGGCAACCCATACGGCCATCAGCACAACTTCAAGTCCTCTCTACGTGATTCGTGACGAATACCGTTTCGATGGGGATGATGGAGAGGGGCTACACATCATGACTTTCCTTCTGCCTAAAGATCAGACCCTTAGGGGCTGGTTCGAGGAGTACAGGTTCCCAGAGC